>CAFBMG010000016.1_pt1 | contig 18526 bp, 15 predicted proteins | sample 7268431 | NCBI WGS metagenome assembly CAFBMG01 (sample SAMEA6814054, study PRJEB35770) | freshwater metagenome | biome: Freshwater; feature: Freshwater reservoir; material: water | place: Czech Republic | collected 2017-05-23 | depth 30m m | reverse complement strand
GGGTGAACGGTCACTGTTGCAACAGGTCGTCCATCGTATTGAAACCACCCTTCAGGTGAAGAACCCCACCTTGTATGCGGCGATCACGATTCAAAAGAATGCCGAAGTAGTCGTGGCTCCAGGTGAGGCCCCCCCTCCTGCAGAGATCGATACCACGGCCTCAACCGTGACGGTGATACTTGAGCGCAACCTCGGCAACAAGCGAGTCATTCCTGCGCTCTTTGCACTCTTTAGCGGAATCCTCTTCTTCGTGTTCTGCTGGATGCTGCACACCCGCGATAAAAAAGCCGCCGAGATGCGCGCTGCATGGGACGGAAAGGCCAGCTGAGATGGCGCAGTATCTACCGCTGATAGCGCTTCTTTTACTGACCGCAGGATTTGGCGCAATTAGTTTGCTGACATCCAAAATCCTCATGCCAGCGCGTCCCACTGCTGCCAAAGTCATGGCCTACGAGTGTGGCATCGTGGATGTGGAAGAACCCCCGGAACGCTTTCCGGTTCGCTTTTATCTGATTGCCATGATCTTTATTGTTTTTGATATTGAGATCATCTTTTTCTACCCGTTCACGATGGTCTACCGAGAGTTGGGCGGCTACGGACTTGCGGCAATTCTGATTTTCTCTGCAGCGGTGTTTGAGTCGTTCTTGTACTTAATTAGTAATGGCGCATTGGATTGGGGGCCAGTGAGACACCTGCGCCGATCCGACTTGCTGCTTTCGAGCGATCGAACCACCGAAACCACCATCCGTCGCGTTGGCCAAGATGGTCGTGAGTCAGACCAGCAGCATTCTGGTGATGCAATCCGTGAGGTGGCCTGATGGGAATTGTTGCCGATGTTCAAGCTGATGGCCTAGCTGGCCTAGAGCACAACTTCTTGACTGGCAGAGTTGAGGACCTGATTCGTTGGGCTCGTTCGCATAGTTCTTGGCCTGCCACCTTTGGCTTGGCGTGTTGTGCCATCGAGATGATGGCCACGGGTGGGCCGCATTACGACCTTGCAAGATTTGGCATGGAAGTGTTTCGCGCCTCGCCCCGTCAAGCAGACATCATGATTGTCGCTGGACGCGTCTCTCAGAAAATGGCGCCTGTTCTTCGGCAGATTTATGACCAGATGATGGAACCCAAATGGGTGATCTCAATGGGAGTTTGCGCATCTTCTGGTGGCATGTTTAACAACTACGCACTAGTCCAAGGTGTAGATACGATTGTGCCCGTAGATGTGTACGCCCCGGGTTGCCCACCTGGTCCAGAAACACTGCTTCAGGCAATCGTGACTCTGCACGAGCTGATCGAGAGCGGCGAAATTATGCGTCGCCGCGATGTGACAGGTGCTGGAGCAGGAGTTCACCTTGATGAACTGCAACTGCCAACATCGACGGCGTTGACTATCGGAACACGGTGATGTCAGATGCCGAGACCCCATCCATAGACGAATCCGAACTGGCCGAGGAATCTGTAGAAGACGTTCTCGAAGAGGAACTCCCACAGCCCGAGCTTCTGCATGGTGTGCCCGTGAGCGATTCACGCGGTCAGGTCGTGCTGCACCCCTCGAGAGATGAGTACGTGGCTCTAGTGAGCTCCCTGCGAGAGCTTGGCTATTGGATGTGCGTAGACCTGTGTGGCGTCGACTACCTCGGCTACGGTGCTCAACGAAATTTGCCTGCGGGAGTTGCCCCAGAACGGTTCGAGGTAGTGGTTGGACTGCTGAATCACACCGATCGCAGCCGCCTGAGGCTACGGGTGCAAATTCCAGAATCCGACCCTCAGCTAGCGACCTTGTTTCCGCTGCACCCCTCAGTAGAGAACCCCGAGCGCGAAGTCTTTGACATGTTCGGTATTCGTTTTGATGGCCACCCTGATATGAGTCGTATTCTCATGCCAGATGAATGGATTGGTCACCCCCTTCGTAAAGACTACGAACTTGGCAGAATCCCGGTTCAGTTCAAAGGTGCTTCAACAGCGCGATGACTAGTACCGATCTGACAACTCTGAACTCTGCCCTCACCCGCCTCACCTCTGATGAGTCGGTTTTGCGACTCTCCGAGACCGAAGCCGAGCAAAAATCCGGCTACCAAGCTCCGACCGAAGAAGGCCTCGGCGAGCGAATGATTATGAACATGGGCCCGCAGCACCCATCGACTCACGGTGTGCTTCGACTCGTGTTAGAGATGGATGGCGAGACCATCACGAGATCCAAGCCGGTGATTGGCTACTTGCACACCGGGATGGAAAAGACCGGTGAAGAACTCACGTACCTGCAAGGAGCAACCAACGTCACCCGCATGGATTATGCGGCGCCGCTCTTCAACGAGTTGGTGTTCTCTCTCGCAGTAGAAGAGTTACTCGGAATCGAAGTCCCCGATCGCGGACAGTGGATTCGCATGCTGATGTCGGAACTCAACCGAATGAGCTCGCACCTGTTGTTTATGGCCACCAACGGTATGGATCTTGGTGCCGTTGGAATGATGTTGTACGGGTGGCGTGAACGTGAAGAGGTACTTCGGTTCTTCGAGGCAGTGACTGGTTTGCGCATGAACCACAACTACATCCGTCCCGGCGGGGTAGCAGCAGACCTTCCTGGTGGTTGGGATGAAGAACTCTCTGCGATCTTGGACGTGATCCCAGATCGTCTTGCAGAGTTTGATCTTCTCATGACCGGGCAGCCGATCTGGCGTGAGCGCTTGCAAGGCGTTGGAGTCATCACTGCTGAAGAGGCACTCTCGCTAGGAGCAACGGGCCCGATTCTGCGCTCAACAGGGTTTGCTTGGGACCTTCGCCGAGATCAGCCGTACCTCAAGTACGACCAGGTTGAGTTTGACGTTATCGCTGGCTCTTTTGGCGATTGCTTCGATCGCTACGCAATCCGCTTGGCGGAGATTCGCGAGTCGATGCGAATTGTTCGCCAGATCATCGACAAGATGCCAGAGGGCGACTACCGCGTTCAAGACAAAAAGGTCACTCCGCCGCCGCGAGCTCGCATTGATGAGTCGATGGAAGCGCTCATTCATCACTTCAAGATCTTCACCGAAGGATTCAAGGTTCCAGAGGGCGAGGTCTATGTCGCTGTAGAGAGTCCTCGAGGAGAGTTGGGTTGTTATATCGTCTCGGATGGTTCCTCGAAGCCATTCCGGATGCATATCAGAGGGCCAAGTTTTGTGAATCTCCAGACCCTTCCCCACCTGATGAAAGACTCGTTCCTCGCCGACACTGTGGCAATTATTTCCTCGGTCGACCCCATCATGGGAGAAGTAGACCGATGAGTCGATTTTCACCTGCCAACCAAAGGTTGGCTCAAGAGATCATCCGGCGCTATCCCGTGGCAAAGTCGGCAACTATTCCGTTGTGCCATCTGGCCCAAGAACAAGACGGCTATTTGGCCGACGACGCAATGGCGCAGATTGCAGAGCTAGTGGGCTGTTCCTCTGCCGAGGTGCTTGGCACTGCAAGCTTCTACGAGATGTTCAAGATGCATTCGGTGGGCAAGTTTTGTCTCGGAGTTTGCACCAATATTTCGTGTCAGCTTCTAGGCGGAGAAGAACTCCTAGAGCATGCAGAGCAGACCCTTGGTATTCGCCCAGGCGGAACCACAGCGGACGGCTTGTTCACCCTAGAAGATGTGGAATGTATTGCGGCCTGCACCGAAGCCCCGGCAGTGCAAGTCAACTACCGGTACTTCCACCGTCTGAGTCCTGCGGATTTGGATCAACTCATCGAGGAGCTTCGTAGCGGCGCACTTGACGATGTCATTCCACCGCACGGCACGCTCGGTAAGGTCCGCCAAGATTTGGGCGAGGATCGCATTGCCAATATCACCGCCCCCGAGGATCAGACCGAACCGGTCTGGTTGCGTCGTCACCGTGAACTCGCCGAAGCAGCCGCTGCGGCAGATGCGGCAGATGCGGCTACTCCTAGTACAGCAGGGACTAACTCATGATCGGCACCGTGAGCGTTGCTACCAAAATGGCTGAAGGCGTGCCAGCAGTTGTCTCGTCGCGTTTCGGCGTGATGGATGGCCACACCATGGATGGGTACACCAGCAGTGGTAGCTACAAGGGCTACGAGGCGATTCGCCAAGTACTCGAGATGAGTCCTGCTCAGGTGAGTTCAGTTGTTAAAGACGCAACCGTGCTCGGTCGCGGCGGGGCTGGTTTCCCGGCCGGAGTGAAGTGGGGTTTCTGCCCTCCGGGAGTGTGGCCGCGCTACATCGTGGTGAACGGTGACGAGTCCGAGCCAGGCACCTACAAAGACCGGCTGCTCATGGAGCGTGATCCTCATCAACTCATTGAGGGTTGTTTGATTGCTGCGTACGCCATCGGTGCAGCACAAGTGTTTCTGTACGCACGTGGTGAGATGCCCCATGCGCATGAGCGCCTCGCAGCGGCGCTGAATGAGGCCTACGCAGCGGGACTGATTGGCAAAAATATTCTTGGTACCGATTTCAGCGTAGACATCGTTTTGCATTGGGGTGCGGGCGCTTACATCGTGGGTGAAGAGACGGCGCTCATCGAGTCGCTTGAAGGCAACCGCGGAATGCCACGGCTCAAGCCGCCGTTTTTCCCAGCGGCCAAAGGCCTCTACATGGCACCCACCATCGTGAACAACGTAGAAACCTTGTCGAACCTTCCTTGGTTGTTCAACCATGGAGTTGAGCAGTACCGAGCAGTCGGAACAGAAGCAAGTCCTGGTACCCGACTCATCGCCCTTTCGGGGCATGTGAACAATCCGGGAATCTTCGAAATCCCGCAGGGAACGACCACCTTCCGGGATCTGTTCGAAAAAGAGATTTACGGCAACGGCATCCGAACTGGCCACGAACTGAAGATGTTTATTCCTGGCGGTGCATCCGCGCCCTGGTTCTTCCCTGAGCAGGTTGATCTGCCGCTCGAGGGACGCCTCATCGGCGGACAAGGTTCGATGTTGGGTTCTGGGGCAGTAGTCGTCATGGACGAAACAACCGACGCAGTGCGTGCAGCGCTTCGACTTGTCCGGTTCTTTGCCCGTGAGTCCTGCGGTAAGTGCACTCCTTGCCGTGAGGGAACCACTTGGGAAGAGAAGATTCTGCAGCGCATCTTGGATGGCCACGGCCGCCCAAGCGACATTGACCTTCTTCTTGATGTTGCCGACAACATCTCTCCCGGTCCCTACCCTGTGGCTGCCGACCCGAACAATGACCTTGAAGCTATTCCGTTCCCACCAAGGCAGACCACGATCTGCCCGCTGGGGCCATCTTCTGTTGCGCCGATTACCTCGGCTATCAGACGGTTCCGTCACGAATTTGAGGCAAAGATTGTGCAGCGAGACCTGATCTCGGTCAGTTCAGAACCCTTCACAGCAGCGCCTGAGCCATTGGCCTCGATTCAGCAAGAGGCCGACCATGTCTGAAAAGCCACGCAAGATTGAAATCACTGACCCCGTCACCATCACCGTGGATGGTCGTCAGGTCACCGCTCAAAACGGCGAGCTGCTCATCGATGCCTGCGAGCGAAACGACGCCTACATACCTAGGTTCTGTTACCACCCGCGTATGAACCCCGTGGGCATGTGTCGCATGTGCCTCGTCGAGGTTGACACTGGCCGTGGGCCGGCTCTGCAGCCCAGTTGCATGATTCCGGTTGCCTCAGACATGGTGGTGGACACCACAAACGAGCAGGTTGCGAAAGCTCAAGACGGAATCCTCGAGTTTCTGCTAGCAAACCATCCCCTTGATTGCCCAGTCTGCGATAAGGGCGGAGAGTGTCCACTCCAAGATCAGACAATGGCCTATGGGCCTGGGGAATCTCGCTGGGTTGAAGAAAAGCGGCACTACGAGAAGCCGATTGCTATCTCTGAGACGGTCTACCTTGACCGCGAACGATGCATTTTGTGTGATCGCTGCACCCGCTTTGCCAAAGATGTTGCAGGCGATCCGCTGATTCACTTTATTGATCGCGGGTCGAACACAGAGATTGCGACCTTCCCGAACGAGCCCTTTAGTTCCTACTTCTCGGGTAACACCGTGCAGATTTGCCCGGTGGGTGCGCTCACAGCCAAGCCCTACCGGTTCCGTGCGCGGCCGTGGGACCTTGAAGAGGTCGAGTCCACCTGCACTGGTTGCTCAGTGGGCTGTCGAATCACGGTGCAGTCGAGTCGCAATCAGGTGCTGAGGTATCAGGGGGTCGACTCTGACCCTGTGAACTGGTCTTGGTTGTGCGACAAAGGACGCTTTGGTTTCGAGGCAGTCAATTCCGAGGACCGGTTAGCCGAGCCGCTCATGCTCGGCAAGGACGGAACCCTTGCGCCTGCGCGCTGGTCCGATGCGCTCAACGCCGCTGCTGATGCGATTCGTAGTGCCGCCCCTAGCTCTGTTGCAGTCATTGGCGGGGCGCAGCTCACGAACGAGTCTCAATACGCTTGGGCCAAGTTCGCAAAGGGAATTATCGGCACTGACAATGTTGATGCGCAGCTTGGAGATGGCCTCGCCGCCGAGCTGGTGTTGGGCCTTCCCGGTGCCACGATTGATCAGGTCTGCGCTCCCGGCTCCACGGTTCTCTATATCGGTCCTGATCCAAAAGAAGAGCTATCGGTTCTTTACATTCGCTTGAAGCACGCTGCCGACGAAGATGGCGTGAAGATAATCGAACTCAGTCCAGCCCGATCCGGCCTCTCGGCGTATACGGCTGAGTCGCTGCAATATCGCCCGGCCGACCTACCCAAACTTGTTGCAGCCTTACTCAGTGGCGAACTCCCAGAGCAGGGCCTTGCTGGCATCGACGCCGATGCATTCGCAGCGGCATCGAAAACGCTGCTCGCAGCCGGTGAAAACCTGCAGGTAGTGATTGGTCGAGCCAACCTGGCCGAATCAGCCGATTGCGTAGCTGTTGCTGCCGCAGCAGTTCGAGATGCAGTTCCCGGCGCAAAATTCTTGTCGGCTCTTCGCCGTGCAAACCTTCGTGGAGCACTCGAGGCTGGTCTCACCCCCGGAATGCTCCCAGGACGGACCCCTCTGGCAGACGAAGCTCAAGTCTGGACAAATCTTTGGGGCTCTGTTCCGTCAACTGCAGGAATGGACACAACGCAGATTCTGCAGGCCGCAGCAGCTAGCAAGGTGGACGTGCTCATCTTGTTGGGCGCTGATCCGTTAGCTGATTTTGCTGACCGCTCGTTGGCTCGTCGTGGCGTTGCTGGTGCTCGAACCGTGATCTCACTTGACCGATTCCTGACCGCTTCAACTCGTCAAGCAGACATTGTGTTTCCCGTGGCAGGTTTTGCCGAATGCGAGGGAACACATACCAACCTCGAAGGTCGCGTCACAACTTTGAATCAGAAGGTGACGGCTCCGGGCACGGCAAGAACCGACTGGATGATCGCTGCAGAACTCGCCGGGTTGCTTGGAAACGATTTGGGCGTTGAACGAGACGCTCAAGAACTTTGGGATGAGTTCACTAAGAACTCCGCAGTGCATTCGGGCGTGAGTACTGCAGCCTTGGCCGATCCCTCGGCTGCTGACGGACTGCTGCTTGATCTCAGCCCGTCTTCCTTTGCAGTACCCGTTGCGCCCCATGTTGCGCCGCAAAGTTCTTATTCATTGCGCCTCATTGTCAATCGAACCCTGTACGACCAAGGAACCGAGATTCACCATTGTGATTCCTCGGCGAGTTTGGCGCCGGCTGCCTCGGTTCGCCTCAGCCCATCTGACGCTGCGCCACTAGGGGTTGAGAACGGAACCAAGGTGACGGTGAGTTCGCCTCATGGTTCGATCACTGCTGGGGCGATCGTTGATGCAGGCGTGCCAAAGGGCTCTGCTGTAGTTCGTCACAACCTTGAGGGCGCAGACCCGGGTGTGCTCGTTGACGCTACTGATGTGGTCTGTGAAATCAGGGTTGAGGTGAGCTGAGATGACCTCGATTCTTCAGACGTCTGCGCTTGCAGGAATTCTTGCCAACGACCCGCTGTTGAGCGGCGAGGTCGGACTCACCACGCTGCTTGTGGTGCTCATCAAAGTAGTGGTGGCCTTTGTTGGTCTGTTGCTTTCGGTGATCTTGATGGTCTGGTTTGAACGCAAGGTCATTGCAGATATGCAGAACCGTTTCGGCCCGAACAGGGCCGGTCCGTTCGGCCTGTTCCAGACCATCGCCGATGGCATGAAGTTGATCTTCAAAGAAGACCTCATGCCCGAGCGAGCCGACCCGTTTGTCTTCAAGCTGGCGCCGTTCTTGTCTTTGGTTCCTGCCTTCTTGACCTTTGCGATTGTGCCGATTGCCGGCAGCTTCAACGATGGCCTTGACGGGGTAGTAACGATCTTGGGTCAGCAGACGTTTATGCAGGTTGCAGATCCACAGATTGGCATCTTGTTATTTCTAGCCATGTCGTCCCTAGCGGTGTACGGGATCATGCTCGCTGGCTGGGCTTCCGGGTCGAAGTACCCGTTGTTGGGTTCGGTTCGAGCCACAGCGCAGATGGTCTCATATGAGGCAGCACTCGGCTTGGCCTTGGCCTCGGTGTTGTTGATTGCTGGTTCGTTGTCTACCAACGCAATAGTCAACGAGCAATCAGGGTTCCGCTGGAATGTTTGGATGACTGGCTTAGTGCCATTTGTGATTTTCACGATTGCCGCAACAGCCGAGCTCAATCGTCCACCTTTCGATTTGGTAGAGGCGGAACAAGAACTTGTTGGCGGTTTCCACACCGAGTACTCCTCGTTCCGGTTTGCCATGTTCTTCTTGGCAGAGTTCCTGAACACCGTGACGATGTCGGCCATCATCGTGACTCTGTTCTTTGGCGGTCCATCGGGGCCCACCTTTGGCCTGACCAACTGGGTCGGGGTGTACATCCTCCCTTTCTTATGGTTCTTCTTGAAGTTGCTCGTGTTCTTGTGCATGTTCGTTCTGTTCCGTGCGACCTTGCCACGGTTCCGCTACGACCAAGTCATGGATCTTGGTTGGAAGTTGCTGATTCCAGCTTCTCTTGGTTGGTTCCTGCTGCTCGTTGCGGTCAGAGTCGCTAGTGACCAAGGCTGGAATCTGCCAGCTACGGTGCTTGCTGCTGCAGCTGGTCTTTTGGCAGGAGCGTTCTTGTTGGTACTGTCGATTCGCGCTTCCGCGGCAAAACGTGCAGCACTTTCGCTGCCAGGAGAAGGATCCTGATGGGCTACCTGAATGGCTTCGGCGTAGTCATGAAAAAGTGGATTGGCGTGAAGTCAGCCACGGGCGCGCGAATTACGAAGCAATACCCCGAAGAGACTCGACCAAAACCAGAACGCTTCCATGGTCGACACGTGTTGAACCGCTATGAGGACGGCATGGAAAAGTGCATCGGCTGCGAACTCTGCGCCGGTGTGTGTCCCGCAAAGTGCATTTATGTGCGCGGCCAAGACAACGATGTAGAAAACCCCACCTCACCTGGAGAGCGTTTTGGGTTTGTCTACGAGATCAATTACTTGCGTTGCATCCACTGCGACCTGTGTGTCGAGGCCTGCCCAACCGAGGCAATAACAGAGACCAAACTCTTTGAATTTGCCTTCACAAACCGGGCGGATGCCATCTATACCAAAGATGAGCTCCTTGTCGACGACGCAGGTCGCCCACAGCAGCTTCCCTGGGAAAACTGGTCCGGTGGCTTCGATCCAGCAACAGACAGTTCTGGCTGGATGCGAGCAACTGCGCCAAGCGGCGACGCCGATTTTGTTGGCATTGTTGCTTGGGCAGGTGAGCTTGGGTACGGGGTGCGGGCTCCTCAGCGTGCATCGATTGAGGATGAGTCAGGACCAGTTCCTGCAGGCGCCGGTCACGATCACGCAGACCACGATCACGCAGACCACGATCATGCAGACCACGGGCAACACGGTGACGCAGATCACGCAGATCCTGCCGAGCAAGACTCACCTCTTACCAACAAAACCCCAGGCCACTTTGATTCCACGGCCGATCTCCCCGAAAAGAAGAGGAGGTTCGGTAAGTGAGAGTTGAGATGTTTACTTTTCTGCTCACCGCGGCGATCTGCTTGGCTGGTTCGGCCGGAGTGGTGCTCTTGCGTAATCCGGTACATAACGCCCTGAGTTTGGTCGCAACCTTGTTTGGTGTTGCAGTGCTCTTTATTCAACAGGGCGCATATTTTCTGGCAGCGATTCAGGTGATTGTCTACGCCGGGGCCATCGTGATTTTGTTCTTGTTTGTCATCATGTTGCTCGGCGTTGATCGAGCCGAGGGATTCGATCGAGATCCGATTCTGGGGCAACGACCAGCCGCAATCGCTGTTGCTGTAGCAATTCTTGGACTCAGCCTGACTGCCCTGCTCTCTGTAGGTTCACGAGTAACTGGCCAAGCCTCCACCCTTGCAGCAATTGATGGCTCCGAGCCCAACATCAATGCGCTCGCGAAGGTGTTGTTTACCGATTACGTGTTCGCCTTCGAGATCACCTCGGTGTTGCTCACTGTTGCAGTCGTGGGCGCTGTAGTTCTTTCACGCAAGGCCGGCCCAGCGATTGATCTCGGTGAGTTCCCAGAGGGAACTACTGCAGATCTGCTCGAAGCCAGACATGCTGCGAAAACTCAGCGCCATGAGGCCGAAGGTGACGACTCTCAGGGTGACGATCTAGAAGGTGACGATCCAGATGATGGCGATGCAGAAGATGAGACCACACAGGAGGCTCTCCGCTGATGCTTGCACTGAATGAAACCTGGTACCTGGTCCTAGCGGCGATGATCTTTACGATCGGTTCTCTAGGGCTGCTCACTCGCAAGAACCCGCTCGTGATGTTCATGTGTGTTGAACTCATGCTCAACGCAGTCAATCTGACTTTTGTGACCTTCTCGAAAGCCTTGGACGACATTGCCGGCCAAGCAATTGTCTTTTTTGTGATGGTGGTGGCCGCAGCCGAGGTTGTAGTTGGGCTTGGGATCATCGTGGCGATCATGCGTCGCCGCCAAAGCGCAAATGCCGACGACGTTTCTTTGATGAGGGGTTGAGCTGATGAATCTGATCTGGCTCATTCCTTGCCTTCCCCTGTTTGGGTTTTTAGTCCTCCTAGTAGCCGGTAGAAAGCTCGGTGACCCTGGTGCCGGATGGTGGGGGACCGGAGTTGTCGCGGCGAGTTTCCTGGTCGTGGTCAAGGTTTTCTTTGACCTCTTGGCTCTACCAGAAGAAGAGCGGTCGCTGACCCAGACCCTCTTCACTTGGATTCCTTCTGGCAGCTTCAAGGTCAGTATCGGATTCTTAGCCGACCCGCTCAGCATTCTCATGTGCCTGTTCATCACAGGAATCGGCGCGTTGATCCACTTGTATTCCATTGGCTACATGAAGGGGGACGAGAAGTTCTCCAAGTTCTTCCTGTACCTCAATTTGTTCCTAGCTTCCATGTTGCTCTTGGTGCTTGGTGACAATCTGCTCCTGACCTTCTTGGGCTGGGAAGGCGTGGGAACGTGTTCGTATCTGCTGATCTCTTTCTGGCATACCGATCCAGCGAATGCCTCAGCTGGCAAGAAAGCCTTTGTCACCAACCGAATTGGTGACTTCGGATTCATGCTGGGCACCTTCTTGGTGTGGGTCACCGTCGGCTCAATCAACTACGCCGACATCGGCCCAGCGGCACCGATGATTGCTGCAGGTACTGCCACTGCAATTGCACTGCTCTTCTTTCTCGGAGCAGTTGGAAAGTCGGCACAGTTGCCACTATCGGTTTGGCTACCCGATGCCATGGCTGGTCCGACTCCTGTCTCGGCGCTCATTCACGCTGCCACGATGGTGACCGCTGGCGTGTACTTGATTACCCGCTTGAACCCGATCATGGCTCAGGCCGGATGGGCCAACGACGTGATTGCTTGGACTGGTGCAATTACTGCACTTGTCGCAGCGTCGATCGCGATTGCGCAAACTGACATCAAGAAGGTGCTGGCGTATTCAACGGTGTCCCAACTGGGCTACATGTTCTTAGCTGTTGGAACTCAGAATTATGTGGCTGGCATCTTCCATATGGTGACTCACGCGTTCTTCAAAGCACTTCTCTTCTTGGGCGCAGGTTCGGTCATTATGTCAATGTCTCATGAGCAAGACATGCGTAAGTTCGGCAACCTGCGTAAGTATTTGCCCGTCACCTTTGCCACCTTCATGATCGGCTGGTTGGCCATCTCGGGTATTCCGCCACTGGCTGGATTCTGGTCCAAGGATGAGGTTCTTGCTGGTGCGTTCAACTCTGGCCCTGCCGGACCGGTGCTGTGGGTGATTGGCCTACTCGTAGCTTTGATGACGGCGTTCTACATGACACGCGTCGTGATCATGACCTTCTTTGGAAGTGAAAAGTGGCGCCTCACCGACGATGCTCACGAAGCAGATGAGGTGGGAGACGTTGAATCGTCAGATCTTGTGACTGCCTCGGTTGCCGCTGCTGAACACGGTGCGGCAGATCACGATGATCATCACGGACTGAGCCCAGATCACACTCCCAAGGAATCTCATTGGACGATGACGGCGCCACTTGTCGTACTTGCCGCGCTGTCCATTCTTGGCGGGGCAATCAACTTGCCCTTTGGCTCAGACTTCAAACACCTCGAACACTGGCTAGAGCCCACGCTGGCTTTCGAACACGAACTGCCGCCCGTGCCGGTATTGGTGCTTCTGGCCTTTGCCGCAATTGCCGTTGCGAGCCTCGGAATCTTCATGGCGTACTGGGTGTACAGCAAGCACAAGATTGCCCCAGAGAAAATCGAGCGGCCAGTGTTGGCGCATGCTTGGTACATCGATGAGACCTACGCCAAGGTGGCTGGTGGTCCTGGAGAGGCAGGGTTCCAAGGCGTTGCTGATTTTGACGGCACCGTTGTGGACGGTGCCGTGAACGGGGTCGGTGCTGGTGTGCTTGGCATCGGTAACAGGCTTCGGCCCGTGCAGTCCGGTCTGGTGCGAAGTTATGCGCTTGGAATCAGCATCGGCGGAGCACTTCTGCTCGCCTTTATTGTCACGAGGATGAACCTGTGATTGGAACCTTCCTCAACCCATCCACGCTGCTGCTTGGCTCCGAGTTCGCCGAGGAAGCAACGAATGCGTCGAATTTCCCGATGATCCCAGCGCTCATCATTACTCCGCTGATTGGCGCAGCAATCATTGCGCTCATACCCAGGTCTCGAGCTGACCTCTATAAACAGATTGCAGTTATTACCAGTGTGATCACTGGTGCCTTTTCGATTGCCATGCTGGTTGCTTTTCAGAAGGGCGATTCGGGCTATCAGTTTGTTATTGACCAGCCATGGATTAGCGGTCTTGGAATCTCACTGCACTTCGGAGTAGACGGGATTTCACTGTTCTTGATGGTGCTCACGGGAGTGATCTTCCCGATTGCGCTACTCGGGGCAAAAGTGGATCACGACCCCAAGCCCTATTACGGGTGGCTCATGGTGCTCATGGCTGCCTCAATGGGCGTGTTCAGCTCACTTGATCTAGTGCTGTTCTTTGCCTTCTTCGAGCTTGTTCTTGTGCCGATGTACTTCTTGATTGGGCTCTGGGGTCACAGCAACCGTGTGTACGCAGCGACGAAGTTCTTCTTGTACACCATGCTGGGCTCGGCCTTCATGCTGGTTGGGCTGGTGTCACTTGCCGTATTGAACGCCCGAGCAATGGGTGGTCCAATCACCTTCGACCTAGTCGAGATTGCCAAAAATCAAGCTATCTCTGTTACTGCCGGACGCTGGATCTTCTGTGCCTTTGCAGTCGCCTTCGCCGTCAAGGTTCCGCTGTTCCCGCTACATACCTGGCTACCCGACGCCCATACTGAAGCACCCACTGCCGGTTCGGTGATTCTCGCTGCGGTGATGCTCAAGCTCGGAACCTACGGCTTTATTCGCTTCGGTCTAGATCTTTTCCCCGAGGCATCGCATTGGGCTGCTCCGGTCATGATGACGCTCGGTGTGATCGGCATCATCTACGGGGCGATTTGCGCAACGATGCAGAAGGACCTCAAGCGCCTAGTGGCTTATTCCTCTATAGCGCACCTTGGATTCATCGTGCTCGGAGTGTTTGCATTCTCAGTGCAAGGCCTCGAGGGAAGCATCTTGATCATGGTGAACCACGGCATCTCTACCGGGGCGCTGTTCTTGCTGGTGGGGTGGATCTACGAGCGTCGCCATACGCGCAAAATCGCGGAACTATCAGGACTTCAAAAAGTGGCACCGATTTTTGCTGGGGTGTTCACACTTGTCATGCTGTCAAGCATTGGCGTTCCCGGATTGAACGGATTCCCTGGTGAGTTTTTGGTTCTGCTTGGGTCCTTTGCAAGCGCTCGTTGGTGGGGAGTTGTGGCAGTCAGCGGAGTGATCCTTGCTGCGCTGTACTTACTCTGGGCCTACCAGCGGGTATTTCACGGTCCAGTCACAGAGCCCAATAAGGGCTTCCGTGATTTGAGGCTCACCGAAGGGTTAGTGATTGCGCCGCTACTAGTTCTGATTGTCTTCCTTGGCCTGTACCCCAAGCCAATGTTGGATCGGATCGAACCCTCGGTCGAGCGACTGTTAGCTCACGTGGATCTAGAAGTAGACGGATTTGAGCTTCAAGAAGTGAAGTTTGTAGCACCGGCCCCGGGCGAAGTTGAAGACAAGGCGAGCCATTCTGAGGCTGGTCACACCGAGGCTGGTCAGACCGAGGGGAAGCCCTGATGATTGCTCTCATTGTTCAGGATGCACCCATAGAGACTCTCGTTGCAGAAGCTTCAACAGGGACCCCCGAGATTATCTTCTCGGCGATTGCGCCGAATCTGATTCTCATGCTCGGTGGGGTGTTGCTGCTCACCGTTGTCTCGCTGATGCGTGGCAAGTCGCCCTCATGGTTCCCTGCAGTGTGGACGGTGGTCACGGCAACGCTGGCGATCGTTGCGCTGTTCCCCCTCTGGGCTCGGGTCCAAGATGAGGGTGCGCAAACGGTCATGGCCGGCGCTGTTGGGCTTGATGGGTTCTCCTTGTTTGTCACCGGAATCATCTGCCTCTCGGTGATTATGGGCGCACTCCTGCTCGAGGGCTACGTGCGCAGAGAAGGCATTGAGGGCGCAGAGTGGTACGTGCTGTTGCTGCTCTCCGCCTCGGGTGGAGTCACGATGGCCTCAGCGAACGACCTGATTGTGATGTTCATCGGGCTCGAAATCCTCTCTGTTGCGGCCTATGTGCTCACCGCGATGCATTCCAAGCGCATCTCTTCTCAAGAAGCCGGCCTCAAATACTTTGTTCTTGGAGCCTTCTCCTCGGCCTTCTTGCTCTATGGAATTGCTTTGACGTACGGAGCAACGGGTTCAACCAACCTGGTGCAGATTCAGCGTTTCTTGTCAGACACCGTCCTGACTCAGAACGGCTTGTTGCTGGCAGGCTTTGCCTTCATGCTCATTGGATTCGGTTTCAAAGTTGGCGCTGCACCGTTTCATACCTGGGCACCGGATGTGTATCAGGGTGCGCCATCTCCGGTGACGGCCTATATGGCTTCGGGTATTAAGGCGGCTGGGTTTGCCGGGCTGCTTCGAGTCTTTGTGGTCACGTTTGGTCCAACCTATGGGCCAGATTGGCGACCGATGGTCTATGCGCTAGCAGTGCTGAGCCTGTTGGTTGGCTCGTTCATGGCCATTGTGCAGACGAACGTCAAGCGAATGCTTGCCTACTCTTCAATTAGCCACGCTGGGTTCATCCTCGTAGCAGTAGAAGCCTCCTCAACTCAGGGCACCTCTGCTGCACTGTTCTATCTGTTGGCCTATACCTTCATGGTTACTGGCAGTTTCGCAATTGTCACCATCATGGGCCGCACGGGTGACGGCACCCATGCGCTCGACGATTATCGCGGACTCGGTAGGGCGCGACCCGGGTTGGCGCTGATCTTTACGGTGTTCTTGCTTGCTCAGGCTGGTGTGCCCTTTACCGCAGGATTCTTGTCGAAGTTCTACGTGATCAACTCGGTGGTGGCAGAGGGGCAGTATGCCTTGGCAGTTATTGCGATGGTCTCTGCAGTAGTAGCTGCATTCTTATACCTGCGGGTAGTAGTCGCCATGTACTTCTCTGAAGACGCTGCAGCAGAAATGATGGAATCAAGAATCAAGATTCCTGCTGGTGCCTCGATTGCCTTGGTTATTGCAGTGATTGGCACTCTCTGGCTGGGCATAGTGCCCGGAGCAATAACTGATGTTGCTAACGATGCCGTCGCGCAGCTCGTAGCTTTCAGAAGCTAAATCCTAGGTTCAGGGCTGCCCAAGCTGGGGGATCAAGTAATGGGTTGGATCAAGCGCAATCGAAGCAGATACGTGATTGGTTCCGAGGGGCGCGCCGGTACTGGCCTGCTAGCTCATGCGCTGTGGTCCACAGGGGTTCTAGGTAGACCAGAGGAATATTTCAATCAGCCAGATTTAGAAACCTATGCCGCACAGTGGCATGTGGATGTTCCGAGGACTGAGTCCGACTCTGCTGGCTACATCGGGGCCTACAACAAAGCCTCTTCTACATCGAACGGAGTATCGGGCCTGAAGGTGATGACAGGTTCGCTGAGCACCATTGGACAGTTGACCGGATGTGAGGCCGCGGCTGATCCCACTGAGATATTGCTGAGCCTTGGAATCTCGATCATCTTTCTTATTCTCCGGAAAGACAAAGTTGCTACCGCAGTGTCCAAGTGGCGTGCACAGCAGACGGGCGAATTTAAGCGCTTTCAAGGACGAGGAGCAGTTTCTTCAGCTGAAATTGGCCTGCCTAGTGATGAAACCATGCAGGTGCTCATTGATGAGTCTCATCGGGCTGATTCGTACTGGAGTTCGCTTGATAGCGAGCGAATTTCGGTGCATGAGTTTGTCTATGAGGATTTTTCGCAGGACATCGAAGGCACCGTTGCGCACATCGCTGATCAGCTTGGAATTCGGCGAGCTCAGATTCCCTCGGGGGCACGGTTGCCTGTACGAATTAGGGACGAACGCTTAGAGGAGTTCATCGCTGATTACAAACAGCGACACTCAAATGATCCGCCCTCATCCTCCTCGTTTCCTCCTGCGACAGATCCCCTCTAGGACCCTCGCAAGAAAAGACGGGATTTTTGCTGCGGTGTAGCGTTGCTGTTTTCGAAGGAGGTAACCCGTGAGCGACAGCGCTAACTCAGATGATCGCCCTGAACGCAAAAAACGGCGCCGCATTCCCTTCATGCGGGCTAGCAGCGATGCATCACACAACGATTTAGCCAGCGCTGATTCTGGTTCGGGTCATTTTGATCTGGCCGAGGAGGATCCCGATTGGGACGCCGCTTGGGAAGGCTACGCCGCCGGCAAGGACGCCTCGATGCAGAGCAATCTTGGCCAACTCAAAGCTGTCGTACAGCTTGCAACTTCTCGGGTTGAACTTCGCGGTGAGTTTGATCAAGAGGTCGTAGCGGTCTTGGGTGATCTCGTTGTAGAGAGGTCGGCGGTTGAGGACGACAGCGAAGGCCCGTCGAGTTATGACCACAAAGCGATCGGGGTTCTTCCCCGATTAACCCTCAGGCTTGCCTCCCAACCTGAACAAGCAGATGAATCCTCCGGTACCTGGGAACTCGAGAGAGATGAAGCTGGGGTTGTGGCTGTTGGCAACGGAACCGAGGCACTGATAGCAGCAGTATGGGCGCAGCTACTTCACATCTCTGAAGAACTCAGCCCCACGGCGCTTCACCTTCGTCTGCCATGTCTTGAGCTGAATGGGTATGGCCTTGTGCTGTGCGGAGGCACGCTTACGCAACGCGAGCAACTCACCGATGAACTGATTCGCTCCGGTGCAAGCTACCTGACTGCGGACGATCTCGTCTTAGTTGAGGGGACCCGAACAGCGTTTGGAAGTCCGAGCCCTCGTAGGTCAGAAAATGCTGCCGGAGAGCGGCGGTTCGAAGCGGCGAGTGCTACAGCTCAGGTGGTGGCTCAGTGCGCCGTTGGGCTGATTGTGGTTCTGGAAGAACAAGCGGTGCATCCAACGAGTTCACCGCGAAAGCTCGCTCCGTTGAGCATGGCGCAGACCGCTATCGAACTTCTTCAGAGTCGGTCTGTCTCTGACTCTCAACCTGGTCCCAGTAATGAACTTGCACTCGAGATGGCAGCTCTGCTGGTAGCAGGCTCGTCATGCGTGAGTGTCTCCGCTCCGACCACCCAACATGAGCTTGACCATCTGCTTCGCGAACTGAATGCACTTCACCCCCCGGACCGACGCCGGCTCGCGGTTCTATACCGGCTGCAGCAACCTGATAGTTCAACCAAACGCCTTGCTGAGCAGACGGGTTCGACTGCGCGAATGATTCGATTTGATCAAGATGCGCTGATCTTCGAATCGCAGAGTCAATCCCATGAAGACTCAGATAGCTCCAGTGAGCGGACATCCCCACAGCTGCTGTCAGCTCAGGAAGCAGACGAACTCCTAGCTCGGTCTGGGCTAGAGGGTGCGCAGAAGCGACCAAGGGTATGGCCAACCCCGGGTGCATTTGGTCTGACGGATTGCCCCATAGGACCTAGCGAACATCAACTGTGGGAAGGACTCTCGCTGCCGGTCAGCGAACAACTCGACGCCTTGCCCTCGGGGGTGGCAGTGGAACT
>CAFBMG010000015.1_pt1 | contig 18981 bp, 10 predicted proteins | sample 7268431 | NCBI WGS metagenome assembly CAFBMG01 (sample SAMEA6814054, study PRJEB35770) | freshwater metagenome | biome: Freshwater; feature: Freshwater reservoir; material: water | place: Czech Republic | collected 2017-05-23 | depth 30m m | reverse complement strand
CAGTGACCTGAGTAACGAAGCAAGCTCGGCAGTCTCACTGGGATCGAGGCCTGCCGCTGGCTCATCGAGCAGCAGCAAGCGGGGTTTTGCAACCAACCCCCTACCAACAGCTACCAGATGACGCTGACCGTTCGACAAGTGCTCTGGACGATCATCTGCATGCGATTCAAGACCAATCATCTCTAGGGTCTCGTCAACCGCTGCATCGGCCTTCCGTTTTGGCCAGAACGCATCGGTCAAAGTAGAGATCCAAGTGGGCGAGACTGCAGCAACACGCAAGTTGTCACGCACTGTCAGATCGTCGAAGAGTTCAAGCGACTGAAAGGTGCGAGCAAACCCCAAACGAACTCGGGCCTGAGGCGAGCAACGATCGATGGAACGATTCATGAAGCTGATGTATGTAAATGCTGGGTTACGCGCACTCGGAGTTGTGAAGCCGCTGAGCGCATCGATGCATGTGGTCTTACCGGCACCATTTGGCCCAATCAAGCCGACGATGCTTCCCTCTGCCACATCGAAACTAACTGAGCTCAGCGCCAGAACGCCTCCGTAGCGCACGCTCAGATCGCGCACCTTCAAAATGGGATCAGTCATGATGTGCCGCCACACTGCTGACTGCAGAATCTGCAGCAAGGGCCCGCCTTCTTGACCGACTCTGCAACAAAGCCCGCCGCAACCGTTGCAGGCCTTGCCGGAAAGCTCCAGTGATTCCATCCGGGGCGAAAATCGCCATGACAATGAGTGCTAGCCCACTCATGGCAAACACATAGGTTCCGGCTTGCCCGTCTGCGCCACCGTTTGCCAGCAATGTAAAGATCCCGGCCTGAGCTAACAATCCTGCAATGAGTGCCCCGCCGATACTTGCGATCCCGCCAAGATACGTCAGGGCCAATGCCACCAGCGCTCCGATCACCATGAACGAGTTCGTCGAAAGCGTCGAGGTGGAATAGGCCAGCAAAACCCCAGCGAGCCCTGCAATGAACGAGGAAACTGCGAAAGCCCCGATTTTTGATCTGCCCACATTGATCCCAGCAGCGGCTGCGGCCCGCTCATTTGATCGAACAGCTAGCCAGCGAAGCCCAGTGCGATTCCGACGAAGATTGGCAACCATCAAACAACTCAGCGTGAGTACACCCAGAACGAAGAAGCCGAAAATGGGCCGGAAATTATCTGCCCCTCGTGCCGAAATTCCGAAGTCGACCCCAAACAGCACTGGCCGAGGCACAGACCTACCGGCCACTCCACCAGAGAACGCATTGCTAGATAAAACCAGTTGCTCAAGAGCGACCGCCATTGCAAGGGTTGCAATAGCCAGGCTCATTCCGCGCACTCGCGCCGCCGGCAGCGCCACGATTACGCCCACCACAGTGGCCACAAGCGTTGCAGCAAGCGCTGCCACCAGGAAGGGAAGCCCGTCGTTCGCCAGGTTGATAACAGTAAATCCAGCAACCCCCGCAAACGCGAGTTGAGCCAATGAGATCTGCCCCACATATCCCGTAATCACCACCACAGAGAGCGCCAGCAAAGCGCTCACCATGGTCACGATCAAGGCCTGCCGCTGCAGCGCATCAAAGTTCAGGAGCGCAACAGAAGTTGCCCCCACAAGAGCCACGGTCCACAGCGTGACGTGATTGGGAGTCGGCGAGGATGGAAGTCGCTTATCAACCAGATAGGCCCGGTCGGGAAGCGCATCTCCGCGCCAGATCAAAGCGATTAAAACAATGATGACGGGGACCGCTTGTTGCAGACCAGTGCGGGGCAGCCAGTCTGGAATCCAAGAGGTACTTGGGCGCACGGTGTAGCCCAAAATGAGCGATTGCATCATCCCGATCCCTAGTCCGGCACAGGTTGCAACCGTGAACGAACTCAGCCCACCCAACAAGGCCGCAGCAAGAGCAGGCAACACCAGCAACGAGGTTGTAATCGGATCTAGTCCAGAGATTGGCTCAATGAGGATCACCGCTATCCCCGCGATGACGGTGGCAACCATTGAGTTGATCAAGCCAATGCGATCGGGCGAGATTCCAATCAGCAGGGCACCTTTTTTATTGCCCGCTGCTGCTCTGGTCTGCAACCCAAATCTGGTAAATCGAAACAGCGCCGTAAGTGCCAGCGTGGCCAGAACTACGAAGATCACCAACAACAACCGATTGGCAGTGACTGCTGTACCCAAAAAGCGTACCGGCTGCTCAGGAAGCACTCCTAGGCGCACCACCGTGGCTGCGCTCCCCGTCGGAAAGTTCAGGCGAACGACCTCTTGCAGGTACAGCATTAATCCTAGCGATGCCACAACGCTCGCTAACGCAGGAGCTCGTCGCAGCGGCCGAAATACCAGCCAGTAGGTCGCCGCACCCAACAGAGCCGAGAGCAGAACCGCCACCAAAAGGGCAGTAAACACCGTGGGTGTAGCGAGAAGGTGGATTCTTGAGGGAATGCCGATGACCGGAAGAATCAGGTCGCCGTTATCTCGAAACTGAAAGTACGCAAATGCGATGTACATCCCGATCGCACCGAAGGCGAAGTTAATAACTCCCGTAGCGCGATTTGTAAGCACGAGACCCAAAGCAAGCGCTGCGACCACTGCACCGCCGCCAAGACCAGCAAGGAGGTATCCCGAATACTCGCCGATCACAGGAGTTCTTCAGCCAAGTCCGTAGATCTTACCAACATCGACCCAACTGCCGATCTGGTTGAGTTGCCGGTCCGTCATCTCGCCGAGCATCTGCTGTGGCGCACACACTGCTGGCAGGCCCTTGAATTGTTTGCCATTGCAGGTGTAAGGGTGCCCCATAAAGCTTGAGGCATCGACTTTGCTGCGCAGGGACTTGGTCACTGACTCGGCAGAAATACCATCAGCGCCCAATTCGCTGAGCACGACATAGAGGTTCATAAAAGCTCTAAATGAGACCGTCGCAGCGCCAATTGCATCTAGACCATTGCCATATTGGGCAATGACAGCGTTATACAGATTGGTATCGGGGTCTGGGTTCGTCCGGCTAATCGGTCCCTCAACATTGAAAATCGCCCCATTGGATGCCTCTGCAGGTACGCCGGCAATAATCTTTGGTGCAGCACAAGACCCCGTATAGAAGGCTTGTGCTTTCAAACCCACAGTCGCCATTCCTTCGAAGGCAGCGGTGCAGCCAGTATCGGCAGTAAGCAACATGACAGCATCTGGGTTTCCGGCTGCAGCCGCCTGAATGGCAGAGCCCAGATCTGTTTCTAAGATCGGGTACGGCACCATCTGCACGTGTTCGACTCCGAGCTTCTCGAGTGTCTGCTTGCCATAGTTCGCGCCATCGGCAACCGAACCGAAGTCACCGTAGAGAATCGCTACTGACTTTGCTTTCAACTCGGTCGCGGCATAGTCCGCGAAGGCCACCATCGCTCCCCAAGAGCCGCCGCTGAACTGAAACGAGTTCGATGCAGTCACCGACTGCGTACTGACGGGAATCCCACCAACAAAAGGAATCTCATTCTCGGCAAGCAGGTCGATCCCATTGCCAAACACATCGATCCCACCTAGGACTGCTGGCACTCCTGCAGCTACAAACTGCTGAGCGCAACTCGTTGACCCTTCGGCTGAGAATTTGGTATTGCACACCTCGAGTTGCACGGGCCGGCCATCGACTCCACCGAGCTGGCTGTTGACAAAGTCCATGGCCGCTTGGACCCCTTGGCTGAGCTCTGGAAATGAACCAACAGGCGTGTTCTCCTGGTTGATCATGCCCAAAACCAAGGGCTCGCCAGTCGCTTTGGCTCTCTGCTCGGGCACCTGAGCAGAAATCGAGGAGGCTGCCGCACAATCTATAAGGTCAGGAGTGCTGCAGAGGTCGGTCAGAGCTGCTGTGGTTTCTGAGGTCTCGCCGCTGCCGGCAGTGCTGCGATCCTCACTACACGCAACAAGTCCAACGAGGGCGGTACAGACAAGAACTACAGCCGCACTGCGCAAATAACTGCTTTGTCCCGCCATGATCCCCCTTGTACCAGCGCCGAATAAACACCGTTTACTAAGAAGAGAAAGCTAGCCCGAATCACTTGGGGGTACAACAGTTTTTGCTAGCTAGCTCGCTCGCCTTTAGGGGAGTTCCTTTGCCGAGCCATTTGCTGCAGAAGTGACCTCTTCTTCGCCGGAGGAATCGGTAGAAACTGCATCCCCTTCCGCATCCTCGTCTGCATCCTCGCCTGCATCCTCGTCCGTGGGGGGCTCAGCACCCTCCGAATCTGACGCAGACACTGCTGCAGCGCTGTTTGCTAGCAACTGTGCCAACGCAAGCGGAATCAGAGTGAGCACAGCGATGAGCAGTACCACCTTGCCAGTTGGGCGAGTCCACATCACCAGCGACAGAACAGCAATGCCAAAGATCACAACTCGAACTGCAACAAGATGCGCCGCAACCCAGCTAGGCACCGGTCCAAGGTCGACGGTGTTACCAATGCCCGCTCCACCACGACCGAGCAGGCGATTCCACAGGTTGCGAATCCAAGTCGCAGCGGCCGAAGGCCCAGCAACCCATGCAGCAACGAGCATCACGACTCCAATTGCGAACAGAACTCTCAGAGCCTGAATCACGAATCGGGTGAGCGTTTCGAATACTGCGGTGGCAGCGGCAACATTTGCACCCTTTGGCAGATTCGCAATGTAGGCCGAACGAGCCAATGACAGCGCTACCAAGGTCAGGGTCATAGAAATCACAACTCCGACACCCACTCGCAACACACCTTTGCGGCGAACGGGTGAAACGAAGATCGCTCCAATAAAGCACCCAAGAGCAAGAATGACCATCACCCAAGTCAACGTGTTGAGCCACTTGATGAGGCTTTGAAGAGATGCCAGTTGTGGTGAGTCGATAAGCGTGTACTTGATGTCGATCTTGTCTACGGGAATCTTCGAACTGAGGTCAAGGCCAAATTTCTTGTCGATCCCAGCTAGCACTTCCTCGACTATCGGCTTCAGAGAAATGACGACTTTGCCATTCTCAGTGTCAATCACTTTGCCCTTCTTGCCGGTCAGTAATGCCACAAGAGCATCGTGTCCGGTTCGGTTGGCATCAACCCACAACTTGTCGAACTGCTTGGAGTTGAGTGCCTTCGATGTGACGGTCCCAATCACACTGTCTGCCCCCGAGGCAATCGGCGCGGCCAGGATCTTCAAATTATCCGGAAGCTTCTCCGCTACTACAGCCTCGACGTCGAGCTCATTTTCGATTGCTGTACTAATCCGCGTTGTTAGAGCATCAATCACTGCGGGGTCATCTGAAAGCGGTGCAACAGTCTGCAGGTAGCGGTCTGTATCTAGTATTTGATTGCGACTCCAGACCGTCAGGGCTGCGAGTGGCAGCAGAAGTGCGCCGAGCACGACAAGCGAAACAGACAGAATCCCGCGACTACGAAGCGACTTCTTTTTGGATGAAGCGGCGCTCACTTGTTCAATCTGGTTGTGCAGACGAGCATTCTCTGCCCGCAAACGGTCTACCTCTTGCTCCGCATTCTCGCTGCTAGCAGTTTCGATCTGCTCGGCTGCTGCATCGTCTTTGCCGGACAGGCTCTCGCTGCTTGCGGTGTTGTCGTCTTCAGTCACGGATGACTCTCCTCTGTCGTTGGCACTCGAACCACGTTCGCCCGAGGCATGCCACCCTAGTCAAGCCCAGAAGGAACCCCGGCGCCTTTGTGTGTACTTTGTGACCTCAGGCCACCTCAGACACAGCCGCTGCAAACTGGGCATTGTACAAACGCGAGTAGGCGCCATCTGCCACAAGAAGTTGCTCATGGCTTCCTTGTTCAACAATTCGGCCTTCCTCCATCACAAGAATGATGTCGGCATCGCGAATCGTAGAAAGTCGGTGCGCAATCACAAAGCTTGTTCGATTTGATCGCAAAGCCGCCATGGCATTTTGAATAAGCACCTCGGTTCGAGTGTCGACCGAGCTTGTCGCCTCATCCAGAATCAAAATGGCAGGGTCGGCCAAGAACGCACGCGCAATTGTCATCAACTGTTTCTCGCCAGCGCTAATACGGCCACCCTCATCATTCACAACTGTGTCGTACCCCTGAGGCAGTGACCGCACGAAACGGTCTACATAGGTGGCCCGGGCGGCCTCAACGATTTGTTCCTCGCTGGCATCGAGATTGCCGTAGGCGATGTTGTCACGAATACTCCCCTCAAACATCCAAGTGTCTTGAAGCACCATGCCAATGTTTGAACGAAGCTCAGCTCGAGGCATCTGCGAAATATCGCGACCATCAATGCTTATTTCACCTTCGTTCAACTCATAAAAGCGCATGATCAAGTTGACCAAAGTTGTCTTACCTGCACCCGTTGGACCAACAATGGCGATGGTCTGCCCCGGTTCGGCCACAAGCGACAGGTGTTGAATGAGCGGGCTGTCGTGCAGATACGAGAAGCTGACATCACTAAACTCGACGCGGCCCTTCGTGACTGTTGGCTCTTCTGCACGGCTACCTGACGGGGTCTGACCCTCAACCTGCAGCCCGGGCTCCTTGCCTGGCTCGGAGTCGGGCTGTTGCTCAGGTGCGTCGAGCAACTGAAAGACGCGTTCGGCTGAGGCCACCCCAGATTGGAAGACGTTTGCCATAGAGGCCAACTGCGTGAGCGGTTGGGTGAACTGCCGCGAGTACTGAATGAATGCTTGGATCCCACCGATGGTCATTGCACCCGAAGTGACTTGCAAACCACCAACGACAGCAATCACCACATAGTTGAGATTGCCAAAAAACATCATCGCTGGCTGGATAGTTCCAGAGATGAATTGCGCTCCGAAACTGGCCTCACAGAGTTCTTCGTTCTTCTGACTGAAGGACTGCTCAACGTCGGCTGTTCGACCAAAGACCTTTACTAGGGCATGCCCGGTAAAGGCCTCTTCAACCTGAGCATTGAGCGCGCCGGTGTGGGTCCATTGCGCAACAAATCTGGACTTCGATTTTCCGGCAATGAGTTTCACCGTATAGAGCGAGACCGGCACAGTGACGAGCGCCACCACTGCGAGCAGCGGAGAGATGGTGAACATCATGATCATCACTCCAACAATGGTCAGCACCGAGGTCAGCATCTGACTCAGTGTCTGCTGCATACTCTGCGCCACATTGTCGATGTCATTGGTCACCCGGCTCAGTAGGTCTCCACGAGGCTGACCGTCTACGTAGCCAAGTGGTAGTCGCTGCAGCTTGTCTTCGACCTCCGTACGCATGCGCTGCATAGTTCGTTGCACCACGCCGGCCAGAACATAGGCCTGCCCGTAGGCCATCAGGGACGAGGCCACATACAGCATCATCGTTGCGCCAAGCAGGCGATGAAGCTTCGAGTAATCGATTCCGTCTGGACCCATCACACCATCAACAATGATGTTGGTTGCGCCTCCAAGCAGCTTGGGTCCCAGCACCGAAAGTGTCACGCTGCCGACTGCAAGCAGCACGACGACAACCATCCCCTTTCGCTGAGGCTTGAGTTGCGAAAGCAAGCGGCTTGTTGAGTTCTTGAAATCCTTCGGCTTCTCCGCTGGCATACCTGCGCTAGCAAAGCGGTTGCTCACCGAGCGATTATCAGAAACAGGCGGACGAATGGACTCAAGTTGATCTTCTGCTGGCAGCTCTTGTTCGATTTCCCCAATGCGCTGAGCGGCGAACGCCGCGGCGCCCACCTCGGCCTCGTGAGGTGAGTCACCACCCTCAGGCGTTACTTCAGATGTTGGACGGCTAGTTGGGTCTTCGCCGTCTGAACTGTATTTGGTCACGCCGCATCCTCCTCAGTCATCTGAGAGGCAAAGATCTGCACATAGGTTGGGCACTCCAACAGAAGCTGCTCATGCGTGCCAACGCCAACGAGTTGGCCTTCATCAAGGACGAGAATCTGATCAGCACCCGCAATGGTCGATACTCGCTGCGCAACCACAACTACGACGGCATCTCGGGTAACCGGGGCGAGTGCTGCACGAAGTTTTGCATCAGTTGCTAGGTCGAGCGCCGAGAATGAATCATCAAAAAGAAACACGCGTGGCTTGCGAACCAAGGCTCGAGAAATGGCTAAGCGTTGGCGCTGCCCGCCCGAGACGTTTGTTCCCCCTTGGGTAATCACCGAGTTAAGGCCATCTGGCATCTGCTCTACAAAGGATCTGGCTTGAGCAATTTCGAGGGCCCACCACAGGTCTTCATCTGTTGCCTCTGGGTCGGCATGTCGCAGATTGCTAGCTACCGTTCCCGAGAAAAGATATGGCTTCTGCGGCACAAGGCCCACCTGCGACCAGAGCAACTCTGGCTCTAGGTCTGCAACATTGACTCCACCTAGGAGCACCGAACCCGAGGTTGCATCAAATAATCTTGGGATCAGATTGATCAGCGTTGACTTTCCTGAGCCGGTACTGCCAATGATGGCAGTTGTGGTTCCCGCTGCTGCAGTAAACGAGATATCTGTCAGGACCGGCAGTTCTGCCCCCGGGTAGGAAAAACCAACCTGGCGGAACTCTAACGAGGCCGGCGACGCAACAGAACGAATAGGACTCACGGGGGCAACAACTGTGGAATCAGTATCGAGTACCTCTTGGATCCGGTCTGCGCATACCGCTGCACGGGGTGCCATCACAGCAACAAAGGTCGCCATCATGACCGACATCAAAATCTGCACGAGATAACTCAAGAATGCGATCAGCGCACCTATCTGCATGTCCTGAGAACCGATTCGGTTTGCGCCAATCCAGATTGCCGCCACGCTCGAGGTATTGAGCACAAATAACACCGCAGGAAACATGAAGGCCATCAGGCGACCCGCACGAAGCGACGTGTCAGTGAGGTCTTGGTTTGCAAGGCCAAACCGCTGGGCCTCGTAGGGTTCGCGCACAAAGGCTCGAACTACCCGCATCCCCGTGATTTGCTCGCGAAGCACCTGGTTCACCCGATCAATGCGTATCTGCATCACAGCGAACTGTGGAACGAGGCGAACAACGACAAGGCCCACGCTCAGGACCAACGCAGGGACGCTCACGAGTAGCAGGAGTGAGAGCGGCCCGTCCTCTCGTATAGCCATGATCGTTCCACCCACGATGGTGATTGGCGCGGTCACCAACAAGGTGCAGGACATCAACACAAGCATCTGCACCTGTTGCACATCGTTGGTGATGCGAGTGATCAACGAGGGTGCCCCAAACCCGGCAACTTCTTGGGTTGAAAATCCGATGACTTGGTGAAACAGTCCCGCACGGACATCACGACCAAAACCCATCGCCGCCGAGGATGCGTAATAAATGGCTCCGATAGCGAACCCCACCTGAACGCAGGTGAGCAGCAGCATAAGTCCGCCCACCTTCAAGATGTACTCGGTATCACCAGTGAGAATCCCGTTATCGATGATTTTTGCATTCAACGCGGGGAGTGCCAGTGCCGCTGCCGTTTGCACGGACTGCAAGACAAGCACTGCTAACAAGGGGCGTTTATAGCGAACAAGAAAGGTCCGCAAGAGGCGAATCAGCATGAAGCCGAAGCGTCTTCACGCTGGTACTGCTCAAGCAATTCAGACTCCTTAGCGTTCTTTGGAAACTTAAAGAACACCAGAATAAAGCCCAACGCGATCGCAATGCTGCCAGCCAAGAATGCCCAGTCTTGCCCTTGGATAAACGAGGTTTTTGCAGCAGCGGTAATCTGCGACGCGTACTGCGGATACTGAGCCGCTACTGCTTCTGCGCTCGAGAACGATTTTTCTAATTGAGACTGCACCTGATCACTGATCTCTTGCTGACTTGAGGCCTCCGCCGAGGTGATCTCAGCGGCAAAGGCTGTTGCGTAGCCGATGGTCAACAACGCCCCAAGGATTGACTGCATGATTGCTCCACCCAAGTCACGTTGCAGATCTGCCGTACCTGAGGCCATGCCGGCACGATCAACCGGCACAGAGCCTGTCAGCGAGTGAGAGGCCGGGGTTCCCGCAAGACCAACTCCGACGCCGACTAGCGCATAGGCCAATCCGATCTGCCAGAACTCGCTGTTCTCATTCCACAGCAGCAGCATGCTCAAGAAGCTCAGGAGGCAAAAGACATAGCCCAAAAGCAAGGTGAATCGCGACCCATAACGCGTGACGAGTTTGGCCGAACGAGGCGCCACAATCACCATCGCAAATGCAGCGGGCAGAATGGACGCTCCGGCCGACAAGGTGGAGTAGCCAAGGACGTTCTGCAGGAATTGCTGACCAATAAACATGGCACCCATCAGCGAACCAAACACCACGATGCCCGCTACGGCTGCAACCCAGAATATTTGGCGGCCCGCTACGTCAAGGTCAAACAATGGGACCTTGACCTTGCGTTGCCGGATGAAAAAGGCCACGCCTGACGCTAGAGCCAAGACAGCTAACCCAGCCGCAAGCGCACCAGCGTTGGGCACTGCGGCAAAGTTGATTGCAAGTACAAGCGCGCCAACGCCCACGATAGAAAGCACCCCGCCCAGATTGTCGACTGGGTCTGAATCTTCGTTCACGTGAGCCGGGACGAACTTCCACGCCATGACCAACGCAACGGCGGCAAGCGGCAACGTCACTAAAAAGACCGAACCCCAGTAGAAATACTGCAACAAGAAGCCCGCAATCAATGGACCGAGCGCAGAGAGCGCACCGCCCATCCCAGACCACAAGGCAATCGACTTGGTCCGTGCTGGCCCGGACCATAATGCGGTGATGAGTGCAAGCGTGGTCGGAAATGCCATGCCCGCTGAGAGTCCTCCAACTAGCCGAGCGACAAACAACACCTGGATGCTAGGTGCGAGTGCTGCAAGCACGCAGGCTGGGATAGAGAGCCCGATACCTAGCAGCAGCATCAACTTTCGGCCGTACCTGTCGCCAAGTGCGCCGAGGTAAATCACAGAGGCCGCTAGTCCCAGCGAATACCCAATCGCTACCAAATTGAGCTGCGTTTGCGAGGCTGTGAAGGCCTTACCGATATCGGGCAACGCAACGTTGGCCACCGCTAGGTTCAAGTTCGCCACTGCCGCAACCAAAATCAACGCTGCGAGAACCCAAGTGGCGGATTCCGGTACCTCAGAAGCCTGAGGCTCGGGCGCACTCTCGGGGATGCCGGTTGCGTTATTCATCTTCGCTGCCCACTCTCTGTCCTGGCGTGGTGATCTGGCGTACCGCTGAGCCCTGCGGCGCGACTGGCTTCGCCGAAAGCAGGAGTGTAACGAAGTCCTGTGGGGGCATCGGCCGCGCAAAGAAGTACCCCTGCACATAATCGACCTTGAGTTCCATCACTACGTCGAGTTCGGCCTGAGTCTCGACTCCTTCCGCCACGCTGCGGCACCCCAGCGCGTGGGTCATCTCAAGGGCAGTTCGCAAGATGATGTAATCAGCCGAGTCACGTTGTTCCGTCAGAAAAGATCGATCAATCTTGAGGGTATTCAGCGGCAAGTCACGGACCTCGTTGAAAGAGGCGTAACCCGATCCGAAATCGTCGACTGCTAACCAAAGCCCTTTGTCTCGAAATCTGTTGAGCGCCTCCGCCGAACGTTCTCGAATCACAGGAAGGACCAGTTCTGGTACTTCTACCAAGAAAGCCTCGGGTGGAACCTGGTAACGCTCAAGCAGAGAGAAGATCCAATCGGCAAGATCAGGCCGAGCAAGCGAAGTGTCCGACAGATTGACACCAATGACTGGCAAACCGCCGGGACATCTCTCGACAAGAGATCCAAGAAGCGCAAGAACTGGTTCGAGTACGGCCGCATCCACAGCACTAGAGAGACCAGCAGCGACCGCTACTTCAATCCAAGCTGCAGCAGGAACCAACGTTGCGTCATCATCTCTAAGTCGCGCCAAAGCCTCGGCGCCGCTAATCATGCCCGTATAGGGGTCGACTACTGGCTGCAATGCATACTCAATGCGCCCGTCGGCAAGCGCTGAGCGCAAAACGCCTTCGAGGCGGCTCTGTTCGCTGCGTACAGCGCGCATTCCCGAATCAAAGTGGAGCACTCGGTCGCGGCCGGTTCGCTTAGCTAGCCGCAGGACGGCGCCTGCCTCGTCAAGGAGTTCCTCTACGGTCTGTCCTACATTCGGGTCATAGAAGGAAACACCGACGCTCGCAGTGACCAAAACGTGCAGGGTCTCGAGCGCCGAACGCTGAACCGCTGCTCTGAACCCGTCAGCTAACTGCTCAAACTCGTCGCGGCTGGCACACTGAATTGCTATCGCGAACTCGTCGCCGCCAATTCTTCCAAGATAAACGACCGAACTTTCTACGGTGTGCAGTGACGCTTCAAGTTGCTCACTGACTTGGCCAAGGAAGCGGTCTGCTTCACCATGCCCGTGGCGTTCGTTGATGGACTTGAAGCGGTCGATATCGCAAAAGAGAACGCCAAATAGCTTTTGCTCGCCCACTGGAAAATCACCTGGTCGGGCAGTTGCCGCGAGCAAGTCTTCGGCCGCTTCTAAGAAGGCTGAACGCTTCAGCAGGCCGGTGAGGTCATCGCGAGTTGATCGACGGTACAGCTCTTGTTGCATCTCGTATCGCTCAGTGACGTTGCGCAACAACATGATGACCCCGGGGGTGCCGTCCTCTCGATACCTCACCCGACGAGCATCAAAGGAGATCACTCGCGACACGCCATCACGGCCAATAATTGTGACAACTTGCGAGGCCGTACCGGCACCATTGAGGTATCGAAGTGCTGGGTGCAGCTGTGCATCAGGGCAATCCTTCGAGTCACCCGACACCTGAACGTTGAGGTCCTGAATGCGGCCAGAGAGTTCCTCGCCTTCGTAGCCATGTTGCACCGAGGCAGCAGCGTTTGATTCATGAATCTCGCCAAGGGGATCACAGCGCAGGATTCCAATTCCGATGTCATCGGCAACTTGGCGGACCCCTAGTCCGAGCTGCCGGCGCGCAACAAGCAGAAAGTGCACACCGTCGGGGCGGCGTAATCTTCGGCCAACTACTTCGACCACAACAGCATGGCCGCTGCTGTGGAGCAGTCGGAGTTCGGGCCGATAAGACTCCTTACCTTCGGCGTACCTGATCATGTTGCCCATGACGCGGTCGCGATCCTCTACGTGAATCAACTCGATTGCCTGCCGCCCAAGAAGTTCCTCTGCAGCGACTCCCAAAAAGGCCTCTGAATCACCCCCCACTCCTTCGATTCTGAATTCCGGATCCACACAGACCACGAAGTCAGGCGAATTCAAAATCACATCCGAGGGCACTATCTGACTACCCGGCAGAACCTTCCAGTCTCCGAGGCGATTAGGAGTTTGCATCGGTTTCCGTACTTTGGATTGCTTCACTCACTGAATCAAAGAAAGCGTCCTCACCCACGGCTTTGGTGATGCCGTAGCGATCCATCTCTGCTCGGACCTCTGGCAAAACCTCCGCGAAGATAAAGCTCACCTCGCGCTGCTGCAGGGTTGCGCGCAGCTCCTTCAGCGTCTTCCAACCGGAGTAGTCGATGTCAGCGATTCCGCTGGCATCGAGACAAATGCAGGTCACACCGGGAGTTGCCGCTAGCTCAAGTACCTGAGTAGAGAAGCCGTTTGCGTTGGCATAAAATAAGTCGGCCGCAAAGCGAAGGACCATCAAACCCGGAGCAGCGAGCGTGCCCTCGGCCACGGGACTCGAGTGCAGGGCGCCGGACGCACCAACGCTCAGCAGCGACATACTCGGGCGATAGCCACGGCGGACGTAATCCAGTACGGACAACACAATTGCCAAAATGACACCCTGCTCGACTCCGACACTGACGACGACCACTGCAGTCAGCGCCGCAATAGCGAACTCGTCCTTGCGGACCTTCCAGATGCCTCGCATCCCATCTACGTCAACTAGCTCCACGCCGATCAAGAACACGACCGAGGCCAGTACAGCATTGGGCAGGTACTGCAATGGGCCAGTCAAGAACAGCAACACAATCAGCACTACAAAAGCCGTACTTAACTGAGATATCTGGCTCCGACCCCCGGCCCCGTCCACCATCTGCGTCTTGGTAGGACTGCCATTCACGACGAAGGCCCCGGAAAGACCAGCAGCTAGATTGGCAACACCAAGGCCAACCAAATCTTCGTTCTCGGAGAATTGCTCCTCGTACTTGGCGGCATAGGCGCGAGAGGTGGCTGCGCTCTGCGCCAGAATTACCAGGACCATTGCGCCAACTGTCGCTGCAAGCGGCCCGGCATCAGACCAACTCACATCAGGCATCCCGAATGAGGGCAAGCCGCCTGGCACCTTACCAATCGTGCTCACCCCGTCGGCCGAAAGGTTTCGGCTCCAACTCACCACAATCGCCCCGACAATGGCAATCAGTGCCCCTGGAATCCGCTTATTAATCTTCGCGCTTCCAAGGATGACTACCAGAACAGCAACAGATACAGCCAGCGTTGTCAGATTAGTTTGGCCCAGGTTTGCCAACGTGCCGAAGAACTTGCGAACAGTTCGACCCGTTCCGCTCGGCACACCAAACATTGCCCCCACCTGACCCATGGCCACTTGGATTCCGACCCCTGTCAGGAAGCCAATGAGCACGCTCCGACTCAGGAAATCTGCCAAAAAACCCAACCGAATCAGCCGAGCGACAATGAGCACAGCACCGGTGACCAAGGCCGCAAGCCCCGCCAACGCGACGTACTCCGGGGAACCAACCGATGCCAAGCCAACGAGGCCCGCCGCGAGAATGACCGCAGTTGCAGAATCAGCGCCCACCACAAGGTGACGTGACGAACCTAAGAGAGCAAAGACAGCAATAGGAATCAGAATCGTGTAAAGCCCTGTAATCACGGGCATGCCTGCAATTTTTGCGTATCCCATTACCTCGGGAATCCCCAGCGCTGCGAGCGTTACCCCAGCCAACAAGTCAGAGGGCATCTGCTTTCGATGGAGCGGCAAGACCCCGTGCATGAACGGCATCGAGCGCTTGCGGACCCCCTCAGCAATTGCCATCACAAGAAACTAGCCCCTACCTAAAGAGCATGGCAGTGTCCGGAGGGCATAGTTTGTTGTTCAGAAACACTCTCCGACTTAGAAGAGGCGCAATCTTGTCAAACCTATGGGGTCAGTTCAGCCAAATATCTCCCATTGACCAACAACACCTGCCTGTGATCGTGCGGGGTGAGGGTTGCTACGTCTTTGATCAGAACAACAAGCGGTATCTTGACGGTCTGTCTGGACTGTTTACTGTTCAGGTCGGCCACGGCCGCAAGGAACTCGCAGAGGCGGCAGCGAAACAGGCAGAGAAACTCGCCTATTTTCCGATCTGGTCCTACGGAACAGAGCCAGCATTGGAACTCGCAGCCGAACTAGCAGCGCTCTCCCCTGGCGACCTCAACCGAGTCTTCTTCACGACCGGCGGCAGCGAGGCAGTTGAGTCGGCATGGAAACTCGCAAGGCAATATTTTGCTCAGATTGGTCAGCCCTCACGCACCAAGATCGTCTCGCGCTATCTCTCGTATCACGGGTCCACGATGGGGGCGTTGTCGATCACTGGCCTTCCTGCCATCAAAAACGTGTTCGAGCCACTTGTTCCTGGGGCTGTCAAGGTACGAAACACCAACAGCTTCAGAGACTCAGACGCAGGGGACCTAGAAGCATTCGGGTTGCGATGCGCTGAAGATATCGCCACTCGAATCGAGATGGAAGGTCCGTCAACAGTTGCCGCAGTCATCCTAGAACCCGTCCAAAACACTGGCGGAGCGCTCGTTCCCCCGCCGGGATACTTCGCTCGCGTCAGAGAGATCTGCGATCACTACGGAGTGTTGCTCATCTCTGACGAGGTCATCTGCGCCTTTGGCCGGCTCGGCTACTGGTTTGGTTCTCAGCGCTACGAGTATCAGCCCGACATCATCACCTTTGCCAAGGGAGTCACCTCGGGTTACTCCCCGCTTGGCGGGATGATGATCAGCGAGGCACTCGCGGAACCTTTCCTTGGGGAAGATGACATGTTCTTGCACGGACTCACCTTTGCGGGCCACCCGGTGTCTGCAGCCGTCGCGCTTGCCAATATCGAACTCATCAAGCGTGAGCAACTGCTGCAGAACGTGTTGGACAACGAGTCGGGCCTGACCGCTCACCTGCGGCGCCTTGAAGATCTTCCCATCGTGGGTGATGTTCGAGGAGAGGGCTACTTGCAAGTAGTTGAACTCGTGAGAGACCCCGTCACGCTAGAGACGTTCTCGCCCGAGGAATGCAAGTGGCTCCTCAAGGGTTTGATCTCTCAGCGCCTCTTCGAAGAGGGCCTGATGTGTAGAACAGATGACCGCGCAGAGCCCTTGATTGTTTTGTCGCCGCCACTCATTGCGGGCGAGGCCGAATTTGCCCTCATTGAATCCGTGCTTCGCAAGGTCCTCACCGAAGCTTGGGACGCGCTTCAGGCTCGCTAGGTCTGATTGTCGTCCGGGACCTGCTCTGGCGACGGGTCATATTGTTGCAGCAGTCGCTTGAGTTGCGCCTCGATTCCGTCAAGTCGGCCATGCAGCCCAGCAAGATCTTGCTGGGGAGCAATCGCTCCTGGGTCCGTATTTTCGGGCTCTAGGGTCTCAGTCGTCGATCCCTTGGTTCGGTCCTCAACTTGCTGGCTGAAGCTCCACGAGACCTGTGCCGTGATCACAGCGAGTGTCAAGATGCCAGTAGCCATAATGCAGGCTGCAGCGATCTGCCCAGCGGGCGTAATGGGATACAGGTCGCCGTAGCCCACTGTGGTGACCGTAACGATCCCCCACCATGCTGCGTCAGCAAGGCTGGTGATGTTTGCGCCCGGGGCTCGCCGCTCATAGAAGTACACGATGAGCATCCCGTTCATCAGCAAAACCAAGTCTGCGGCAAGAAACTTTGCTAGATGCCCTCGCCGAAAAAGCGAGGTAACAAGGCGAACGCTGAAAAGCACACGAACCGGCGGAAAGATTACAGCGAGCAACCCAACCGGATGCGCCCAGACATAGGTCCAAGGCTGTGGTGCCATTCGCGCCCGACGAAACATGTCGATTGCGAACACCAGCGATACCAGAAACTTGGTGATGAAGGACGCCGCAAATGCTGTCGTGCCCGTACCGAAACTGCGGAAAGGAATGACCACGACCCACAAGGTGAGCAAAGCAAAAAGATCAAGGGTTGATTCGGTCCGAAGAAGATACGCCTGGAGTTCGGGCGTAGTGTTTTGCGCTATCGGGAGGTGCTGTTTGCTCACGTGCCTATGTTCCTTCGCTCAAGGACTGCAAAGGTGGACTCTATTACTGCTTGTCCAGCATTACTGCTTGTAGAGCGTTGCTGCTTCTACAGCCTTCGCTAGTTGGCTGCCGCGCAGCACCTACAAGTAGCTATGCCGCTGCAGCCATCGAAGAGCGACCCATCCCCAGATCGGTGGCAAGTAAAACGTTACAAGCCTAAAAAGCAACGCTGTACCCGCCGCCGTGGTGGAATCAACCCCCGCCGCTATCAACCCCGTCATCAGGGCAGCTTCCATCACCCCAATCCCTCCGGGAACAGGCATCAGGCCACCAAAGAGCGCAGCTGCCACATACACCACCAACAGCGTCGCCAAGTTGAGACTGCCACCGAAGGCCCTCAGGCAGATTCCAAGGGTGAGCGCAAAGAGCAACTGATTTCCAAGGTTTCCGCCAAAGATCTGCAACAAGTTAGAGAGCGAGCGAAGCGAACGAAGTGTTTGTTTCGCCTCGGACAGCATGGGGGTCACCCTGCGCAGCACTCGGTTACGGATTGCCGGCAAGGCTGCAGCTAGTACGGCGACAATCACCAGAAGCACCCCCGCAAAAATCAGCAGCAGCGTTAAGTCGTCAGAACTGCCTAGGTCGGGCGTCTTCCAAGTCAGGTCGACACGCCCAAGCCCAAAAACCAAGGTGATGAGAAGTAGCGAGATCTGCACAAGAAATCCGCTGAATCCATCAATCGCGGCAATCGATACTGCCGAGGCTGCGGGAATCCCCTGTCGCTGAAAGAAGCGGATGTCTAGCGCCAAGCGGCCCGCAGTGGATGGGACCGCAAGCGCCATAAAGCCAATAGACATCTGGAGCAGCGCCACAGGCCCATAGGCAAGTGGGCGTGGGCATGCTCCCCGAGTGGCCACAGCTTGAGTGAAGAACGGAGTCTGCCCAACCACCACTGCTGCAAGCGCCATAGCGACTGAAGCCGACCTCAGCGCAGCCGCAAGCTCTGCAAGGTTGACCTCGCCCAGCGTAACGATGAGCGCACCTGCCACCAGCAAGAGCAATACCACCGTCACGAGGGACTGCACTGAGACTCGCCTGAGTTGAGCAATCTCGGGAACCTCGACTCCCTCCACAGCCGCAAGCGCCGACCGTACCGCCTCGATTCCAAGGCCCGAGGCTTTGAGGTCTTCGCGAAGCGAGCGGCCGAGTGCCGAAAGTTGAATGTAGGCCAAGAGGTCTACGACCTCTTCGGAATCAAGTTGCTCGCTGGCGATAATGGTCGCACGTTCAATTCCTACCAACAGCGAGGTGACCACCATGGCCTGAGCTAGGTCAGTCAGTTGCTGGTCTCGAGACGCCGAATTACTCACCGTGGACAGGTCAGTCAAAAGGACCTCATTGCCGAACAAGGCGAAGCTGTCGAGGTCGAGTGAACCATGAGCTAAATCGCTGCGGTGTAAGGAACGAAGGAGTTGCCAGATGCTTTCAACCGGAGCGTCTTGTGAGCGCTCTATCGGTGTGCCTCGCTGAGAAACGGCAAGCAGCGCATCGCCGGCCTCCGTCATCCCCGCTACGAGGACCTTTGGAACAGCGATACCGCGACTCGCCGCCAGCATGGTGACAAACCCCTCATGCTCAACTTGTTGTTCCCTCGTCATGGCTGGGCGTGCGTCACCTCGGTACCAAATTGCCTTCCAGAGTCGGCTCACGAGTTGGGTATCTCGCGCGTCTCGCCCATAGACCTTTATATGAACCGGCCCGGATGATGGGCTCACGCCATCTGCCACGAAAACGCCACTGCTCTGCCGAGGTGCAGCAACTAGGTGATCAACTCTCAGGCCGAGCTG
>CAFBMG010000014.1_pt1 | contig 19578 bp, 18 predicted proteins | sample 7268431 | NCBI WGS metagenome assembly CAFBMG01 (sample SAMEA6814054, study PRJEB35770) | freshwater metagenome | biome: Freshwater; feature: Freshwater reservoir; material: water | place: Czech Republic | collected 2017-05-23 | depth 30m m | reverse complement strand
TTTTGGGCAGTTCGATATTCAGTTTGAGCCAGTGGCGTTTTCGCCTGTGCTGTTGGTTCACCCTGACGGCCGAGAGGCGCGCTTTCCTCGGGCAATGGCAAAGGTGACCCATGCCGATGGACGCACTGGTGGTGGCTGGATTGAATGGAACCAACCGCCACAGCCCTAGTCCAGCCGGACGAGTTCAGCCGTCGCATTCAGCTGGCCGAGTTCAACCGGTCGAGTTCGGCCGGTCGAGTTCAGCCGCCGCACTCCGTGCTGATCCAGTTGATGATGGCCTCGTTTGCCTGAACAAAATCTGGGTCAGTCAGCGCATTCGTAGCCTCTAAGAAGTCTCCACCGGCAGTTTCCTTCAAGGTTTGAGCCACCAGATCAAGATCATCCTGCAGGTCGCTCGGCGCCTTGGCCTTCAGTTCTCCAAGCACCTTGTCAATCTCTGCCTCAGCAGTGTCCGAGGTATACGCAACGGCTATGAGTTGGCTATAGGCAAGTCCCACGGTGGCGCAGTTACCCAAGTCGCCAAGGCCGGCAGCGAGGTCACCTAGCTGGTCACCCAGATCGCCCAAATCGCCCAAATCGCCCAAATCGCCCAGATCGCCAGCCCCACCGAGCTCGTCTGTGGGGCTTGGGGCAGGCCGCATAGAAGACGTCATCTGAGCGCTGACCTCTTGAGGGTTTGCGCTGCATCCCGGCAGCATCGCTACAGCCAGTAGCCCGGCCAAAACTAGGGCGAGACTCCCAGTGGAAATCTTTCGAAGCGTAATCATGCTCGACAGTCTTACCCAGAACTTGAGCAGCTATCAGGTCCATTCCAGACAACCCTGAGATAACCCTGAGATAACCCTGATTTACCTGCCAGCGTTAGGGCTGTTTGATGGCTAGTGAATCCTGAGAAACTATGACAGTTGCCGGGTCGATCACCTGAAAATCATCTGATGTGAGCTTCCCCAACGTGGCTAGATCGTCATCGTCCCAGCGAGCATCAACGGTGCCGCGAAGCTTGAATCCCGGACCGGTGTCCGACAGAATCACGCCGTATTTTTGTGCAGCCTGGGCTACTACTTTGGCCTGCGGACCCAGTCCGCTGAGGTCTGCAGTGGCGTCGAGTCGCAACCAGGCGCCCATCGGTGGGGCATTTGGGTCAGTCGAGACTCCGTCCCCACCACGTGCCGGCCACACAAACTTGCCGGGAGCGGAGATTGCAGTCGAAGCCAGGATCGCGTGGTTGACCGCTCCAGCGTCTACTTCGGCATAGGTGATGGTGCCAGGCAGCAACGGCATTCGCGCTGCAATGGTTGAACCAGTTGGATACTCCAAAGAATCCATGCTCCAAGTTGCGCCCGCACCGGCCTGCCAATGCCCAAACCAAGATCGGATTGCAATGAGTTCCCAAGCCTGCCGCTTCTGTAGATCTACTGCCAAGTAGTGCTGATCAAAATGATAGGTGGGCATCCCCTCGATATAGGCGGGGTCAGTAATTGGGTAGGGCCCGGCAAAAGATGCGGCCGGGTATTGAGTGAGTTCAACTTGCTGTACCGGTGTTTGGGTATCAACAAGGTTAAAGGGAAGGCCGAAAGCAACGCCGTCTGTGACGGTTCCACGAAACCCCGCACTGAGCGCCAAGCCGTTCTGTGACGTAATCCACTGATCACTTTGAGCCGCAATCGGCAGGTCAGTAATTGGGCGATAGAACAACGCTTCTGCAGGTAGCAACGCGGGTAGCGCGGGAAACTCGGGCACAAAAAACGGTGGCGGCCAATACGCAACAGTGAGCGCAAGACCGAGCACGGCTACCGTCGATGCACAAACTAGGGGTACCTTGCGCCCCAGTTTCTTTCGGCGGAACGCCAGCAGAAGCAGCACCGCAAGTGTGGCGAGGCCAATCAGAAACAAGATGCGCCCAAGCCCAGAGAGCAAAAACTCCGAACCAGGAATCATCACCTGCGGACCGTTCACTTGGGGGTCCTGAGTCATCACCTACGAGAGGCTATACGGCAGGGGCTAGCCGAACTTCTTCTGACCCGAGCGCTTTCGGTTAGCAAGCTTCGCCTTGAGGTAATCGCGGTTCATCATTGCGATGAAGTCGATCGAGATCTCTTTCGGGCAGGCCTCTTGGCACTCGCCATGGTTGGTGCAGGAGCCAAAGAACTCCTCCATCTTTTCTACCATTGCCTCGGATCGGGCTAGTCGCTCGGGCTGGCCTTGTGGCAGCAAGTTGAGGTGTTGCATCTTGGCGGCCGTAAACAAGTTCGCCGCAGAGTTAGGACACGCTGCGACGCAGGCTCCACAACCAATACATGCGGCGGCATCCATGGCAGCATCCGAGGCCTCTTTCGGCACCAAGGTGATGTTTGCATCAGGAGCAGAACCAGTGTTGACCGAGATATAGCCACCGGCCTCAATGATGCGATCAAAGGCGGCCCGGTTGACAGCCAAGTCCTTCACTAGCGGGAAGCCGGCGGCACGCCAAGGCTCCACCACAATCTCATCGCCATCAGAGAACTTGCGCATAAAGAGCTGGCAAGTTGCCGTGCCCTTCTGCGGTCCGTGCGCCTGGCCGTCGATCATCAAACTGCAACTTCCGCAGATTCCTTCACGGCAGTCATGGTCGAAAGCAATTGGTTCACGATCCTCAAGGATCAGGCCTTCGTTGACGTAATCCAACATCTCTAAGAAGGATGCGTCATCGGCAACTGCAACGTCGTAGTACTCAAATGCGCCAACGTCATCGGCAGATTCCTGCCGCCAGACTTTGAGCTTCAGATTCAAGGTGGTGCTCACAATTATTCTTCTTCCCTTGTCCGGGCCGACTACTTGTAGCTGCGCTGAGACAACTTGACGTTGTCAAAGACCAGCGGTTCTTTGTTCAGGATTGCGTCTTTTTGGATCTCGGGGCCGCCATACTCCCAAGCGGCCACGTAAGCGAAGTCCTCGTCGTCGCGAAGAGCCTCGCCCTCGGGGGTCTGATGCTCTTCACGGAAGTGGCCACCGCAGGATTCCTCACGATGAAGAGCATCGCTCACCTTGAGCTCTGCCATCTCCATAAAGTCGGCAACGCGTAGCGCCTTTTCGAGCGACTGATTGAAGCCGTTGCCGGAGCCCAGCACCTTGACCTCTTTCCAGAACTCCTCGCGAAGTGCTGGGATCTCTTTCAATGCAGTCTCTAGGCCGGCCTTGTTACGGCTCATGCCGCAGTAATCCCAAACCAACTTGCCAAGCTCACGATGGTAGTGATCCGGGGTGTTGGTGCCCTTGATGGCCATGATCTGGTCGACCATGTCTTGGGTGGTTGCCAGCGAAGAAGTGAAAGCCTCATGCGAGGTTTCGACCGGCGCATCGCCGAGTAGCCCAGACAAGTAACCGGCAACTGTGTTTGGCGCCACAAAATAGCCATCAGCCAAGCCCTGCATGAGGGCTGAAGCACCCAAGCGGTTCGCACCGTGGTCGCTGAAGTTTGCTTCGCCCAAAGCAAACAGCCCTGGCACGGTGGTCTGCAGGTTGTAGTCAACCCACAACCCGCCCATGGTGTAGTGAGTAGCGGGGTAGATGCGCATCGGAACGCTGTAGGGGTCTTCTCCTGTGATGCGCTCGTACATATCGAACAGGTTGCCGTAGCGGGCCTTGATGGTTTCCTTGCCGAGTCGTCCAATGGAATCAGCGAAGTCCAAGTAGACGCCGTTCTTGAGCGAACCAACACCCTTACCCTCGTCCACAACGATCTTGGCGTTTCTCGACGCAACATCTCGGGGGACCAAGTTGCCAAATGCTGGGTACTTGCGCTCCAAGAAGTAGTCGCGATCAGCGTCTTGAATGTCACCCGGTGCACGGGTCTCTTCTGCAGCAGAGGGCACCCAGATGCGCCCGTCATTTCGCAGCGACTCAGACATCAGCGTGAGCTTTGACTGGAACTCGTCGGCCGGCGGGATGCAGGTGGGATGGATCTGTGTGAAGCAGGGGTTGGCGAAAGCCGCACCCTTCTTATGCGCACGCCACGTGGCTGTTACGTTGCAAGCCTTGGCGTTGGTCGACAAGAAGTACACGTTGCCGTAACCGCCTGTTGCCAGCATCACAGCGTGTGCCGAATGAGCGCTGATCTCGCCGGTGAGCAAGTCGCGGGCCGTAATGCCAATGGCGCGTCCGTCGTGAACTACGACGTCTTGCATATCCATGCGGTTATACAGGGTGACGGTACCCAACTGAATCTGCCGAGCTAGAGCCTGATACGCACCCAAGAGCAACTGCTGCCCTGTTTGGCCGCGAGCGTAAAAGGTTCGAGATACCTGTGCGCCACCGAAGGAACGGTTATCTAACAAGCCGCCGTACTCACGAGCGAAGGGCACTCCCTGGGCAGTGGCCTGATCAATGATGTTGACTGAGCTTTGAGCCAACCGGTACACGTTTGACTCACGCGAGCGGTAATCCCCACCCTTGATGGTGTCGTAGAACAACCTCTGAATGCTATCGCCGTCGTTCTTGTAGTTCTTTGCGCCGTTGATACCGCCCTGAGCAGCAATTGAGTGCGCCCGGCGCGGTGAGTCGTGGTACGTGAACACGCTGACGTTGTAGCCAGCCTCACCCAAGGAAGCTGCAGCAGCTGCACCGGCAAGACCAGAGCCAACCACGATCACTTCAAACTTGCGGCGGTTATGCGGGGCCACGAGCTTGAGGTCGAACTTGTGCTTGTCCCACTTGTCGGCGAGTGGGCCGTCAGGTGTTTTGGAATCGAGGGTCAGTGCCATGAGGGTGAGCCTCCTGTGGTTGTCACGGTCAGGGTGGTTGTCACGGTCAGGGTGGTTGTCACGGTCAGGGATGCTGTCTGGAGCGAGGTCGTGGTCACGGTTTCAGTGCACCACGCCGGCAAGGACGGCAATCGGGAACAGGCAGTTGATTCCTGCAACCAGGATGGCAAAGCCCGCCGCAAACCCTCGGCGCGCACTGTTATAACGAGGGTTGTTCATTCCGGTGCTCTGGAAGATTGACCAGCCGCCGTGGAACAAGTGGATGCCAAGAGCAATATTGGCCAAGATGTAGATGATTGCGATCGGCCAGCGCTCAAAGCTCGCTACCAAGTTGTCGTAGGCGGCGCCACGCACATAGTCCGGGTTCGCGAAGCCCCACGTCAGGTCTGCCAGATGAAAGATCAGGTACAAGCCGATGATGATGCCTGTCCAACGCATGGTGCGAGAAGCAAAACTCACCGCAACATAGTCACGAGGAGACTGGTACTTGATCGGTCGCGCCCGGTGGTTCATACGAGTCAGCGTGTATGCCGAGTGGATATGCAACCCGAACATCACAATCAGGCCAATTCGGAAAGCCCAGAGCACCGATGTATGAGGAAGGATCGGGTAGAGGAGGCTGCGCAGGCTCTCGGCATAGTGATCAAACTCCGTGCGGCCAAGAAACATTTTGAGGTTGCCCACCATGTGAACAAACACAAAGCCCATCAGGCCGATGCCAGTGAGTGCCATCACCCACTTCTTGCCTATGGCTGATGAATAGAACTCCACAATCCAGAACTTGGATCGTTTGGGGGGGCCGTTCACTACCGGGGCGTCAGCGCCCGGACGACTCGCCGTTACTTGGGTCATTCATATCTCCTGGACAGACCTGCACGCTCCGAACGCAGTGCTCAGTACTTCCGAAACTAGTGCGCTTCGGTACCCCGCGACTAACCGGGGCAAGATTCTGTCAGTGAATGGCTCAGCAGTACGCTCCATGGAGTGTTTTATGTGCCAGAAATTTTTGAACCTCGCTTTACTGTCACCCTCCTAGTTCCGGCAGCGGAATCAGAGGCAATTTCTGATCGGTTCTGGTCGTGCGGTGCCTCTGCAGTCGTGGAGTTAGCAGCAGTGGAGTTAGCAGCAGGGGACTTAGAAGAAGTGGCGCTAGCAGGCAGCGAGGGTCTGGTCAGGTTGATTGGTGACCTGACTCCATCTGGGATCCGAGCCCTCAAGGCCGAGTCTTTGGTCAGTGATGCTCAGGTGATTGGGATTGAGCCCATCGATGCTGATTTTGCCTTAAGTAATGAGTGGCGCAAGCACGCAAAAGCATGGGTGTGCGCAGATCGGATTCTGCTTCGCCCGCAATGGGTGAGTGCTGATGTGCAGACTCAGCAACGAGTTGACCAAGGGGAACTGCTCGAGATTGTTTTGGAGCCAGGCTCTGCGTTTGGCTCGGGTAGTCACATGACAACTCGGCTCTGCGTCGGGCAGGTTTCGCAGTTAGACCTAACTGGGTGCCGAGTTCTTGACGTCGGCTGCGGCACTGGGGTTCTGAGCGTGGCAAGTGTGCTGCTAGGTGCCGACTCGGTCCAAGCTGTGGATAGCGACCCCGAAGCAATTCGAGTCACTCGCCTTGTGGCGGAACTCAACAACTCGTCTGAAAAGATCCAGACGCTTCCCGCCCAGGGGTTTGTCAGTGACGGAACCGAGTTTGACCTCGTGCTTGCAAACTTGCTGTTGCCAATCATCGAAGAGGCCGGCGCTGATCTGATGAAGAGTGTGGTGCCGAGTGGATTGATCATGGTGAGTGGAGTGCTGACCCACCAGAAGCTTCGAGTTGAAGAGGTTTTCTCCGAGTTCAACCTGCTTCGAGTTGAAGAGGATGAGGGCTGGCTAGTTCTTGTGTTCCAGCGCCCAGACTCGGCCGCGAGGCAGTAGCGGCTACTCGCCGGGTAGCCTGCGCGGATGGCACAAACTCCATCCTCCGTAGACGTCCCCCAACTTCTTGCAGACACCGCTTCGGCGGCCCCAACGATTTCTACTCTCGCTGAGCTGCGTGAGTCGGGTTGGAAGTCTGAATCGGTGAAGTCTGAGTTGCGCAGAAACGCAGTGGAGCGCATCCGCAGCGGCGAACCCTTGTTCGCAGAGATCCTTGGCTACCAAGACACCGTGTTCCCGCAGGTAGAAAACGCTCTACTCGCTGGCCACGATGTGATTTTTCTGGGGGAGCGCGGCCAAGCCAAGACTCGCATTATTCGCTCCTTGATTGACCTCCTTGACGAGTGGATGCCCATCGTCGAAGGATCAGAGATCAACGATGACCCCTATGCCCCGGTTTCGTTTCATGCACGGTCGCTTCTAGCCGAGCATGGCGAGAACACGCCGATTTCTTGGGTGCACCGGTCGTTCCGCTTTGGCGAAAAGTTGGCGACACCCGATACAGCAATTGCCGACCTGATCGGTGAGGTCGACCCAATCAAGGTGGCCGAAGGTCGATACCTGTCTGACGAACTCACCTTGCATTACGGATTAGTCCCAAGGACTAATCGCGGAATCTTTGCGATCAACGAGTTGCCCGACCTGGCCGAAAGAATTCAGGTCGGCTTGCTGAACGTGCTCGAGGAGCGCGATGTGCAGATTCGCGGCTACAAGATTCGCCTGCCGCTCGACGTCATGCTTGTGGCCTCGGCAAACCCAGAGGACTACACCAACCGCGGTCGGCTGATTACTCCGCTGAAGGATCGCTTTGGCTCGCAGGTCCGAACCCATTATCCGCTCGACGTAGAGACCGAAGTGGCCATCATTGTGCAAGAGGCCTCGCCGTTCTCGGCCGATGGAATAGAGGTGGCGGTTCCGGAATTTATGACCGACATCGTCGCCACGCTGTCTCAACAAGCAAGACAAAGCCCGCATATTTCTCAGCGGTCAGGCGTCTCGGTGCGGCTCTCGGTCTCCAACTACGAAGTCATGGTGGCAAATGCCGCTCGGCGTGCACTCATCGCCGGCGAAGACCAAGTTGTGCCTCGCATCTGCGACCTTGAAGCGCTTCCTGCCGCTACCTCTGGCAAGATCGAGATTGAGACGATCGAGGAAGGCCGAGAGGGCCAGATTCTTGATCATCTCATTCGCGCAGCAATCCTGACTGTGTTCCGTGAGCGCGTGAGCCCCGAGAATCTAACTGCTGTCATTGCGGGCCTTGAGGAGCGCGGCCCGGTTGATGCAGGAGAGGACGTGGCCTCGCTGAGCTACGCAGAACTGCTCGATCAGGTGCCTGCCTTTCAGTTGCCAGTGGCCGAGCTCGTGGGCGAGAACCCCAGTCCAGCCTTGGTCGCCTCGGCAGTTGAACTGATTCTCGAGGGACTGCACTTGGCCAAGCGGCTGAACAAAGACGCAGTAGGTGGCCGCGCCCAATACCGGGCACGTAGCTAGCTGCCGGTCCGAGACCAACTCAGAGGAGTACCCTCAACTCATGTCACGACCTCGCTTTCGCTATTCCCCCTGGGATGGAACACAGCAGGGATTCGAGGTTGACGCCTTCGACGTTATGGAGCAGCTCACCGACGATCTGCTCTATCACGGAGACATCAACGCCGCCTTGCGTCGCATGCTGCAACAGGGCTTCGAGGATCGCAACGGCGAGCACATCCAAGGCATCCGTGAGATGCTCGAAAAAATTCGGCAGCGCCGTGAAGAGACTCTCGAGAACTATGACCTTGGGGGAGTCTTTAGCGAGATTGCTGATGAGCTGCGCGAAGTTGTCGAACAAGAGCGTGCCGAATTACAGCGGCGACTTGATGAGGCGAACGCCTCGGGGGATGAGCGCCGCAAAGAGCTCACAAGTGAGTCAACCCTGGGCAAGAACATGGACCTTGACATGTTGCCCCCTGATCTTGCGGGGCGGATGCAGGCTCTGAGTAACTATGAGTTCACCTCGGCAGAGGCTGAGCAGCACTTCCAAGAATTGATGGAGAAGCTCCGCGAACAGCTCATGCAGAACTACGTCAATCAGATGTCTGGTGCTCTCAGCGATATGAGTCCCGAGGACCTAGCTCGCACCAAAGACATGATGGCTGCACTCAACGAAATGTTGGAGCAGCGAGAGCGCGGCGAAGAGTCCGACTTTGAGGGGTTTATGGAGAAGTTCGGGGACTTCTTCCCTGAAAATCCTCAGTCGCTAGACGAGTTATTAGAGATCATGGCAAAGCGGATGGCTGCTGCTCAAGCAATGCTCAATTCAATGACTCCCGAGCAGCGAGCCCAGCTGCAACAACTCGCAGATCAGCTCCTAGAAGACATGGACCTGCGCTGGCAGGTCGATCAGCTCAATCAGAACCTTCAGCAGGCGTTCCCCGATGCCGGTTGGGACTCAAGCTACGAGTTCGAGGGCTCGCAGCCACTCGACATGGGTTCTGCAGGAGAGCTCATGCGCCAGCTCGGAGACCTTGATCAGCTTGAGCAACTCATGCGCGGCGCCTCAAACCCCGGGGCGCTTGCCTCGGCAGATATTGAGCGGGTGCGTGATCTGCTCGGGGAAGATTCCGCCGAGAGCATTCAGCGGATGGCCGAGATCACGCGGCAGCTCACCGAGGCTGGGCTGATTGAGCAGAAGGAAGGCCGAGCCGAACTCACTCCCAAAGGCATGCGAAAGCTTGGTCAGAATGCCCTAGCCGAGCTGTTCAAAAAGCTTGATCGAGACCAGCTCGGCCAGCATGAGATTGATAACAGCGGCATCGGCCACGAACGCAACTTTCAAACGCGGCAGTATCAGTGGGGAGACCCCTTCAACTTGCAGATCGAGAAGACGATTCGCAACGCGATTCTTCGGGGTGAAGGCGTGCCTGTGCATCTCAGCCCAGAAGACTTTGAGGTTGAAGAGACTGAGCAAAGCGTGCGTTCCTCCACTGTGTTGATGCTCGACCTGTCGCTGTCGATGCCCATGCGAGACAATTTCTTGCCCGCAAAGAAAGTCGCAATGGCGCTGCATGCGCTCATCACGATGCAATACCCGCGTGACTACTTAGGGATCGTTGGTTTCTCAGAGGTGGCTCGCGTGCTTACGCCTGAACAACTACCTGAGGTCTCTTGGGACTTTGTGTATGGAACCAATATGCAACATGGGTTCCAGCTTGCTCGGCAGCTCTTGTCTCGTCAGAGCGGAACCAAGCAGATCATTATGATCACGGATGGCGAGCCGACTGCTCATATCAACTCCTACGGCGAGCCGGAGTTTCATTATCCGCCGGTCAAAGCCACTGTTGATGCAACGCTGCTTGAGGTGGCGAGATGCACCAAAGACCGCATTCTGATCAACACGTTCATGCTCGACCCAGATAGCAGTCTGCAGCATTTTATTGAGCAAATGACCAAGCTCAACGGCGGACGGGCCTTCTTCACGACCCCTCAAACCTTGGGCGATTACGTGCTGGTGGACTTCCTCGAGCACCGTCGCAAGCTACTGACCGCTCGTCGCTGAAGCCGATTTGCTTCCTATCTCACTCTGAGTGATTCGCGCGTCTCGCGCGGTGCAGAAAAACTCCTTGCGTTTTGCAGGTAGACAGGTAAGAATACCTACTTACACCAACGTAATTACACTGTCGTGAGACGTATGACACTTTTCTGGGCGACGGGCTAGCCCACTGAAAGATCTGGGGGGATCGTCATATGAAGATCGACTTGGAGGATGAGATGGCATTTCCAGAAGAGGCAACAGGCGCCGAGAGTTGGCAAATGTTCTCGAACTGTCTCGGTGTCGACCCCGATTTGTTCTTCCCAGAACGCGGAGCATCTACCAAAGAAGCCAAGGGCGTCTGTCAGGGTTGTGTAGTCCGAGAGGATTGCTTGGAGTACGCATTGGCCAACGGAGAAAAGTTTGGCATCTGGGGAGGCCTGAGCGAGCGTGAGCGTCGCCGCATCCGCCGTCAGCGTGCACTAGCTCGAGCAACACAGGCGCAGCAGCCGCGCACCGCGTAAGTCCAGCAGCCGCGCACCGCGCACATCCAGCACCGCGTACATCCAGCTTGCTCAGGATGAGGACGATGCTGGGAGTGATCTCGTTATGGCAGTTTCTGTGAGGATGTAGTCCATTGCTACATCCCAAGGTTCGGCGGCGAGCTCGTGAACTACTTGTTGGCTGAACGCGCAACCTATCAAGGTTGGCCCCGCGCCCGATGAATCCTGATCCCGTTCTAGCTCTGCTCTAGAAAACGCCCGGTCGTAATACCCAGCACCGAAACCCAGTCGATTTCCCGATGCGTCAACGGCTACGCAGGGAATGAGCGCAAGGTCCATCTGCTCGGCTGTGAGCAGTTCCGCAGGGGAAGCAGGTTCCAAAATCCCAAATCTGTTCTGCTCAAGTCGGCAATGAGTTGTCCATTCGGCAAAGCCCATCTGCCGGCCATCTCCGATGACAGGTAGGAAAATGCGCCAGCCAAGGTCTTGTAGCCGTTCTGTGCAGAGTCGCAGGTCGAGCTCGCCGTCGGTAGGTATGTAGGTGCAGGCCAAACCAGGGGGCTGTGAGGAAACGAACTCTGCAAGCAGCTTGGCGACTGCTTGCTCCGCGTTGCTCCTTTGCCCGGGTAGCAACTCTCGACGAAGCTCTCTCAGCCGGAGACGAAGCTGATTTCTTGTTTCTGGCTTCTCAGACACAGACAAGATGATGCCGCTCTAGCAAGCATGAGAGAGTGATGCCCCGTTTAGTGGCTGATGGCGCTACCATGAAGTTATGTTCGGTGGAAACGAATGGCTCATAGTCGCAATCGTTGCTTTGGTTCTCTTCGGAGGATCGCAGCTTCCGAAGCTTGCCAAGAATCTTGGCTCAGCTCAGAAGGAATTCAAGAAGGGCCTTGCAGAGGGCAAGGAAGATGACGAGACGCCAGACGCTCCATCCTCCGCTCCAAAGTCTTCGGACGCACCTGCTGCTTCAGAGACACCTTCAGACAACTAGTTAGCCAAGCCGACTAGTCAGACTCGCTGCTGACCGAAACGCACAGAGCTAGGCCCTGTGGTTGTGGCGAAGCAGTTCTTTACCGGCAAGTTGCTAGCCGGCAAGTTCTTAGCCAGCGTTTACTGGTATGAACGTTCTCGAGGATCTGGCTTTGTGGATTCGCCGACGCTCTCGCTCCGAGGTTCCGCCCCAGACGCCATGATCGATCCGGTGGTCGAGTGCGTATTCCAAGCACTGTGACTTCACGGGGCAGTCCACACAGATGCGTCGAGCCGCATCTACGCCTACTCCGTCGGAGGGAAAGAACTGACTGGGGGGTTGTTCGGCGCAATTGCCCGAGGCCATCCATTTTGTATCTAGCGGTGAAGCCTTCATATGTTCATTCTGACCCCCTTCGATCCAAAACTGTTCCCGAATATTTCAGACAACTGAGAGCTACCTCAGAGCGCTCTCGCAAGAGCAGGACGGGGCTCATTTTGGCAGCGGGTCGTCTAGCTCAACTCGTGGTGTCGGGGGTGCATCACGGCGGTCACACTGAGACCAAGCTCATGGGCCTCTGAGAACTCTCTTTGATCTGAGCGATTCGCGCTCGGTATTTGACTGCGGATGACGCATACTCGCAGTCATGGATCAGGCGAACACTCCCAACAACTCAAACATGAACCCCGCGTGGACCCCACCTTCGGTGCCTACGCCTCAAGCTCCGCAGGCGGGACCGCCGAGCGCCCCGCCGCTTGCCGGCCCCCTAGCTGGCCCGCCGACGGTAGGCCCACAGGCTGCACCCTCTGCTGGAGTTCCGCAGCCCCCGGCCTTTACCGGATGGTCAGGACCCGCTGCTGCCTCATCTCTGGGCGCACCGACTGCCAGCCTTGGTGGAACTCCTCCGTCAGCACCGCAGCCAGCACCTTCAGTAAAGCGAAAGGCTTCCTCCTCGCCACGTCAAAGCAGCGGAGTTCGCTCGGCACTTGTCGGAGGTTTGGTCGGAGCAATCGTGGCCGGAGGCGTCGTAGGTGCGGCGCTGTGGAACAACGGCGGCTCGAGCACGAACTCGGCAACACCAGTTGCAACCTCGGAGAATGCTCGACCCTCTGCAACCGTGCCGGGGGGAAGCTTGGACGTGCGGTCACTCCTGACCAAGGTGAGCCCGTCTGTAGTTGCCATCCACACGGGTACTCGCCAAGGCGAGGCGGCGGGTTCGGGAGTCGTGATTAGCGAAGACGGTTTGGTTCTCACCAATGCCCATGTGGTGGAAGGGGCAACCTCGATTGAGATTGACTTCTCTGATGGCCGCACGGTGGAAGCCCGCCTCATTGGGGCAGTTCCGGAAAACGACGTTGCCCTCATCAAAGCAGAGGGTCTCGGGGATCCTGTCACAGCCGCTGACCTTGGAAACTCGGGCGACCTTCAGGTGGGCGACGATGTGGTCGCAATTGGCAATGCACTTAACTTGGGTGAGGAGCCGAGTGTGACCACGGGAATCGTCTCTGCGCTGGGACGTTCGCTTGACTCGCCCTCTGGTGAGACCCTGACGGACCTCATTCAGACTGATGCTGCAATCAACCCTGGAAACTCCGGAGGCCCGCTGGTGAATAGCCAAGGCCAAGTCGTTGGGATCAACACAGCGATTCTTGCTGACGCTCAAAACATCGGGTTCTCGTTGTCGATCGACTCCATCAAGAGCATCATCGACGACGTGAGTTCGGGGCGGAAAGTTAACAGTGACCGTCCGGTGCTCGGGGTTGAGACCCTTGACGTAGCAGGAGTCGAAACTTCAGTAGTCGACCGTTTCTCAATCAGTGCCACCTCGGGTGCCTTCGTGCAGAAGGTTTCTCCTGGCAGTGGCGCCGAGGCTGCGGGCATGCAGGCCGGAGACGTGATCGTTGCTGTGGATGGCCGCCGAATTCGTACTGCCTCAGATGTTGGGCAGGCAGTAAAAGCAAAGAGTTCGGGAGATCAGATAAAGGTGACGATTGAGCGCTCGGGAGAGAAGCTCGATGTCACTGCAACGCTTGGATCAAAGTGAGCTTTCGGTGCATCCGCCTAGCGGGTGCACCGAATCCTGCTTCTGCAGGCGCAGCAGGTAGGATCTCGGGCTATGTACAACCAGCCAGAGATTGATCCGGATGCCCCAGCAGAACCCCCGAAGGCACATGTCACCATCGTGTACCTCGGAGCGGTAGCACCTCATTGGGATATTCGTTCCGATTCTGGCGATCAGCAACTCGTGAGCGGCTTTCGGACTCGGGTGAATGCTCGGTTGATGTTGCTTCCTCCTCATGACCCCCAGTTCCGCAGGAACAAAGAGCGGGTCAACCGAGACGCCGAGCGCGAGCTCATCTCGTTGGACTGGGACCTCGGTGATGACGAGAACGCAAACCGCTGAATCAGCGGAGCATCATTACCTGAATCGTGAGTTGTCCTGGCTGGACTTCAACGCACGTGTACTGGCCCTTGCAGAGAACCCCGCGACGCCGTTGCTGGAGCGGGTCAAGTTTTTGGCCATTTTCAGCAAAAATCTTGACGAGTTTTTCCAAGTTCGAGTTGCGGGTCTGAAAGACCGGATCGCAGCGGGAGTTCGCAAGCGAAGTATCGACGGCCGAACCGCTCAGCAGCAGCTTGAGCTGATCCTGAAGATGGCACGGGAACTCACCGTGCGGGCAGATGAAGCATTTCTTGGGCCGGTTTGTTTGGGTTTAGCGGAGGCTGGAATCACCTTCTCTACCTGGTCTCAGCTTGAAGACGCTGATCGCAAGTGGTTGACCGAGGAGTTTCATCGACGAATCTTTCCGGTGCTGACCCCGCTTGCGGTCGATCCCGGTCACCCCTTCCCCTACATCTCTACGCTGTCGCTCAACTTGGGAGTGATTGTGCGTGACCCGGATCGCGGGGAGCGTCGCTTTGCTCGGGTAAAGGTGCCGCCGTTGTTGCCTCGCTTTATGGTGCTTCCCGATGGTGTGCGCTTTGTTGCACTCGAGCAAGTGATAGCTGCACATATGGAGGACCTATTTCCTGGGATGGACGTTGAGGATTGCGTGACGTTTCGCGTCACGCGCAACGCAGACCTCACGGTGGAAGACGAAGAGGCAGATGATCTACTAGCAGCGATTGAGATGGAGCTCCGCCGGCGCAGATTCGGCAAGGCCGTACGTCTTGAGGTTGAAGAGGATATTTCTTCGGAATCACTTGAGTTGATCCGCCAAGAACTTGAGCTAGAAGACGACGACGTGTTTGCTCACGCTGCCCCGATTGACCTTGGCGGCCTGTTCACGGTGTACGGCCTTGATCGCGACGATCTCAAATACGAGGATTTCGCCCCGCTGACGCAGGCTCGGCTGAGCTCTGAGATCGAAGATGAGGCGCCAGATCTCTTCAGCGTGATAGCAGAGGGTGACCTGCTTCTGCATCACCCCTACGACAGTTTCGTCTCTTCCGTTGAGGAGTTCATCCATCAGGCCGCAATGGATCCGAAGGTGCTCACCATCAAGCTCACGCTGTATCGCACCTCTGGTGACAGTCCAATTCTTGCCTCGCTGATTCGCGCTGCAGAGCAGGGTAAGCAGGTTGCGGCTTTGGTCGAACTCAAGGCCAGGTTCGACGAGGAGCGCAACATCGAGTGGGCTCGCCGACTCGAACAGGCAGGGGTACACGTCGTGTACGGGCTTGTAGGTCTGAAGACTCATACCAAAACCTGTTTAGTAGTGCGCCAAGAGGGCGATGGGGTGCGCCGGTATTGTCACATTGGGACTGGCAACTACAACTCAAAGACGGCGCGTACCTATGAAGACATTGGGCTGTTGACTGCCGATGAGCAGGCAGGAGCAGACCTGAGTCAATTGTTCAATTACCTCACTGGCTATGCCCGAAATGTTGAGTATCAGCGGTTGCTTGTGGCACCACATTCACTTCGTTCCGGGCTAGTCGAGCTCATCCGCAATGAGCGCACTGCTGGTCAGGGCAAGGGCCACATCGTGATGAAGATGAATAGTTTGGCCGATCCCGAACTCATTGAAGAGCTCTATTCTGCTTCTGCGGATGGTGTGCGAGTAGAACTGATCGTTCGCGGTATTTGCTGTTTGCGACCTGGCGTACCGGGGCTGTCTGAAAACATCACCGTCCGCAGCATTGTGGGCCGCTACTTGGAGCATTCAAGGATTTACCGATTCGGAAACGGCCGAGGACCCTCGGTGCCGCTTCACTTCATTGGCTCGGCTGATTTGATGCCGCGCAACCTTGATCGACGCGTTGAGGCAATGGTACCTATCGAGGATCCCGCGCTGGCTCAGCGAATTGATGACGTGCTGAAGGTGAGCTTGTCGGACGACTCGCTCGCTTGGGAGCTGGCCGATAGCGACTGGACTCCCGTGACTCGGCGGCGCACGGTAGAGACTCACCTAGAACTTCAGCGACTGGCGATGGAGCGAGCCTCGATCGAGATTCGCTGAGTTGGGATGAGTGGTGAAGGTGACTCGTGACTGACTCAAAGCCAAGGCATATTCGAGCCGCTGGTGGTCTTGTGTGGAGGATGGTCGGGCAGGGCTCGCCTCAAGGTGAGCCAGAACCAGTGAGCTCCATGGAGGATCTGGAGTTCGCGCTAGTTCATCGTCCGCGGTATCAGGATTGGAGCCTGCCGAAAGGTAAGGCAAAGAAACGCGAGTCAAGCCAAGAAACGGCGCTGCGTGAAGTGCAAGAGGAAACTGGTTTGGAGTGTGAACTAGGCGAGGAGTTGCTTCCCGTTCACTACCTGACCCCAAGGGGCGACGAAAAAACGGTTCGGTTCTGGTCCATGACAGTAAAAACCGATCATGGATTCGAGCCAAACGATGAGGTTGACGAACTTCGGTGGGTGGCCTTTGACGACCTGCCCACGCTCTGTACTTTTTCTTCAGACCTTGATGTTGTTCATTCAATGTCAACATCTGAACGATAGAAAAAGCATTTTTCAAGTCATCTCGTGCTGTTTCAAACAGCCAACTTGAAATGTTTGGTAGTGGTTCACTCTGCGTTCACCTAACTCTCCCCGTCTGTACAGGGTCGGTTTCTAGCTTTGGGTGGCGTTGGCTCAAGTGGCCAACGGAAAATCACATCCCGCCGCTCCACCCCTAGGAGAAACAGAATGAATGTCAAGCGTGGAAAATCATTTACTGGTCGAGTTGGGGCGAGTCTCGCCCTAGTTGCTGTTCTTGCAGTCTTCGCTGCCGGGTGCAGCAAGTCGGAGAGCGATTCAACCTCTGACAGTTCTACGACTACCGCAGCAACAGCGGGCGACGCCCCAAGCGATGCTTCGATCAAGGCGCTCACTGCGTCTGTCTCTGGTGGTGGCGCAAGCTTCCCGGATTCTTTCTACCAAGCTGTGAACACAGACTTCAACACCGTTGCAGGCACCGAGCGCGTGACCTATGCAAAGAGCGGTTCGTCCGACGGTCGCTCGCAGCTCTCTGCAGGAACCGTTGACTTTGCCGGTAGCGATTCGCTTCCCAAGGACGGAGAGGTCTTCCCAAGCACGGTGTTGTTCTTCCCAACTGTTGCTGCACCGATCACTGTCTCGTTCAATCTTGATGGTGTCACCGAACTGCAACTCAGCCCCGATGTGATTGCCGGAATCTTCCAGGCAGAGATCACCACCTGGAATGACCCCAAGATTGCTGCAGATAACCCAGATGCAACCTTGCCTGACACGACCATCACCGTGGTGCATCGTTCAGATGGTTCTGGAACCACGAACAACTTCACGAAGTACCTCACGGCTGCATCCCCATCGGTTTGGACTCTTGGCAGTGGTGACGAGGTCAACTGGCCAGAATCCACCCAGGGTGCAGAGAAGAATTCAGGCGTCGCAGAATTGATCAAGCAGACCTCTGGAGCCATTGGTTATGTTGACCTGGCAGACGCAGGAAAAGCCGGTCTGAGTCTGGCCAGCATTCAGAACTCTTCGGGCAACTACATTGCTCCTTCAGCAGCAGGAGTTCAGGCGGCACTCGAGGACGCAACCATCGAGCCGAACCTGACGTATAACCCGCTCAATGGCGCTGGTGCCAAGGATTACCCAATCACCGCACCGACATTCTTGTTGGTCCTGGAGAAGCAGGCCGACGCTGCAAAGGCCACCACGATCAAGACCTACTTGCAGTATGTCCTGACCACTGGCCAGGCCCAAGCATCCGAGACCGGCTATGTCGAACTACCTAGCTCACTTGCAGAAAAGGCAATTGCGCAGATCGACAAGATCTCAAGTTGATCTACTAGGGGGCCGGATCGCTTGCGGTCCGGCCCCTCTTTTTTTACCTGATGAGTTCAAAGGGTTCGTATGTCTGAACTGATTGCTTATGACTACCCAGCTTGAGAGGCCTCCCGCCGAGAGCGAGGAGACTTCCCGCAACCTGCTGACTGAGCAGGGCTCAGGTGCAGTCGCTGACGGAATCTTCCGGAAGGTCACGCTGCTGTCTGGGGTGGCCGTTCTGGTCATTTTGGTGCTCATCGCGGTCACCACAACTAAGCAGGCTTGGCCTGCGTTCTCGGAATTTGGAACCTCGTACTTCTTTGGTACTGAGTGGATTCCATCTGAGGGTCTCTACGGCATTTTGCCGCTCGTGTACGGAACCGTGCTGGTATCACTGATCGCTGTGTTCTTTGCCGTACCGCTCAGTATTGGCATTGCGTTATTTGTGACTGAACTTGCCCATCGGCGTGTTCGAAGCTCGATCACGTTGGTGATTGACCTGCTCGCCGCCGTGCCCTCTGTGGTGTTTGGTCTCTGGGGCTTCTATCAACTCATTCCGATCTTTCAGTCTGTGTTCAACACAATTTCTGAGGCCGTTGCGTCAATCCCCGTGCTGAACGTGATCTTCGGACCCGGCTCGGGGTCAAGCTTTATGAGCGCAGGTCTGATCCTTGCGCTGATGATTATTCCCATCATTACCTCGGTGACCCGAGAGGTGTTCCTGACCGTGCCCGAGAATGACAAGTCTGGGTCGCTTGCACTTGGAGCAACTCGTTGGGAAATGATCAAAGGCGTAGTGATCCCGCATTCCACTGGCGGCCTGACTGGTGCAGTGATGCTGGGCCTTGGCAGGGCGATGGGAGAGACCGTTGCAGTTGCGCTGCTGATCGGGGCGTCGCCGCAAATCTCGGCCAACCTCTTTGGGCGTGGCGAGACGATGCCTGCGCAGATCTTCCGCAGCTTGTCAGAGGCAGGAGGCGTGTACCGCTCGGCATTGATCGGCCTTGGTGTCTGCCTATTTGTGATCACGATTGTGGTGAATGTGTCGGCTCGACGGATGGTGCTCGTGATCGACCGACGGATCAAGGGGACGGTATGAGCAACACAAGTTCTGAGTCCACAGAGCAGGTGTTTCAGAGCCTTACTTCGGCCAACATGTCGAAGAAACGCAGGTTTCGAAACGCTGCAGCTTCGGTTGCCATGGTTGGGGCGTTCCTTGTTGCAGCTATTCCGCTCTTTGCTATGGGCGCAAGCGTGCTCTCTCAGGGCCTTGGAGTTGTACTGAGTGTTGATTGGTGGACGCAGCCCATTCCAGGCGATGTTGGCAGGTCGGACCTAGCTGGCAATGAAGACTTATGTGGTCTGGGGTTTGGTGACGCTGCCGAATGTGAGTCGGGCGAATCCTCCACCTCTGTAGTTGAGGGTATGCAGCCTGCAATTGTCGGTACCTTCCTGACAGTCTTTGGTGCATCAGTCATGGCCATACCACTGGGGATCCTTGGTGCTGTGTATCTGCATGAGTACGGCAAGACTGGCCGCTTGGCTCGGTTCATTCGCTTTATGACCGACGTCATGGTCGGAGTCCCCTCAGTGGTCATGGGTGTCTTCATCTATACGATCTGGGTTCTCAACTTTGGTACCAACGGAAAGTCTGCGTTTGCGGCATCTTTAGCATTGGGATGTTTGATGCTTCC
>CAFBMG010000013.1_pt1 | contig 20002 bp, 15 predicted proteins | sample 7268431 | NCBI WGS metagenome assembly CAFBMG01 (sample SAMEA6814054, study PRJEB35770) | freshwater metagenome | biome: Freshwater; feature: Freshwater reservoir; material: water | place: Czech Republic | collected 2017-05-23 | depth 30m m | reverse complement strand
TCACCTCGATCTATGGCGGAACCACCGAGATTATGAAAGAGATCATCGGCAAATCGATGGGCTTTTAATCAGTAGCGTGTTCTGCGTATGCGCACTGCGGACCTAGATTATGAACTGCCCGAACACGCCATTGCGCAGACCCCTGTAGCACCGCGTGATTCGGCGCGATTGCTCATCGACCTTGGGCCAAAAGTCGAGCCGTTAGATGAACGTGTCGCGGACCTTGTCAATTTTCTGCTGCCAAGTGATCTGCTGATTCTCAACGAGACCAGAGTTCTGCCCGCACGAGTGGCAGTGCTGCGTCACGGCGGTGGCGCGGGCGAAGTACTCCTGCTGCAGCCCCTCGGGGCCACTGACGTTGGGGACACTGAGACTGGGGACACTGAGGCTGGGTCCACTGAGAGTCCTGAGTCTGATACTGAGGGTTGGTGGGAGGCATTATGTCGACCATCTCGCAAACTCCGCATAGGCGATCAGGTCGTTGCCAGATCGGGGGAGCTGAGCTTTGAGATAGGTGAAGACCTTGGCGAGGGCCGACGAAAGGTGCGTCCGATCTACAAGGAAACCTTGCTGCAGGCCCTTGAGCTTTCTGGCGAGGCACCACTGCCGCCGTACATCCATGAGCGCCTCAACGATCAAGAGCGCTATCAGACAGTATTTTCCCAACGCCCTGCATCGGCCGCCGCGCCGACAGCGGGGCTGCATATCACCGCAGACCTTTTAGAGCGGATCGCCTCTCGTGGGGTTGAGATCCTGACGGTCGAACTTGTTGTTGGCTTAGACACCTTTCGCCCTGTTACAACGGAATTGCTTGAGGAACACCAGATTCACTCTGAGTGGTACCGAGTTCCGAAGCAGACCTGGGAGCAAGTGCAACTCGCCAAGATTGAGGGTCGGCGTGTGGTTGCTGTTGGAACGACCACAGTGCGGGCGCTTGAGTCAGCAGCGATGTACGGGCAACTCCAAGGCAGAACACGGCTCTTTATTACTCCGGGATTCAACTTCGCCATCGTGGACCTCATGATGACCAACTTCCATCTGCCGCGCTCCTCTTTACTTGCAATGATTCAAGCGTTTATTGGCCCACGCTGGCGGAGCCTGTACAGCACCGCACTTGAACGCGACTATCGCTTCTTATCCTTTGGCGATGCCATGCTTTTGCACCGTGTACCAGAACTAGCGAGCAGTGAAGAAGGCGAACATGAAGCTCAAGCTTGAGATCACTGCAGCAGATGGGGCCGCTCGAACAGGTGTGGTCAGCACTGTCCGGGGTGCTTTCCAAACGCCTGCATTTATGCCGGTGGGCACACGCGGTGCTGTTCGAGCTTTGAGCACTCACGAACTTGCTGGCCTTCGCACTGCCCAAGGCAGCCGCGCCGAGATACTGCTTGGAAACACCTATCACCTGATGCTCCGCCCCGGTGCAGAGACGGTGGCCGCGCTTGGGGGGCTTCACCGTTTCACGGGTTTCGATGGCCACATGTTGACTGACTCGGGTGGTTATCAGGTGTTCTCGCTCGGCCCGCAGGTGACCGATGAGGGCGCTCGCTTCAAATCCACCTATGACGGGACGAGTTACCTGCTCACACCAGAGGGCGCAGTAGAGGTTCAAGAACTGCTCGGCGCCGATATGCAGATGGTGCTCGATGTTTGTGCCCCGCTGCCATCAACCGAGGCTGTGCTGCGCGAGGCAGTAGAGAGAACCGCTGCCTGGGCCGCTCGGGCTCGTGCAGCACACCGCCGAACTCATGACCAAGCACTGCTTGGCATTGTTCAAGGCGGAGACAGCATTGAACTGCGCCGAGAGTCTGCGCAGCGAACCGTGGCACTCGAGTTTGATGCCTACGCCATCGGCGGGCTTTCGGTTGGAGAAACCAGAGAGCGAATGCTGCCGGCTCTGCACTCGGCACTCAACGAACTTCCCGCTGATCAACCGCGCTACTTGATGGGGGTCGGGGATCCGCTGTCGATTCTTGAGGCAGTCTCGATGGGGGTGGACATGTTCGATTGCGTTCTGCCCACCCGCTTGGCTCGGCATGGGACCCTGCTGACAGACAGCGGTCGGCTCAATATCAAGCGGGCAGAGTTCGCCCGAAGTGAGGCTGCCGTTGATTCAAACTGCCCCTGCGCAACCTGTATCAACTATCCCCGTGGACTGCTGCGCCACCTGAGTTGCCTAGGTGAAACCACTGCGCACACACTCTGCACCATTCACAACCTGACCTGGATTTTAGGTTTTGTGGACCGAATCCGAATGGCCATTGCGGCGGGGAAGCTAGAAGAGTTCCGTTCTGAAGTCGCCCCTGTTTGGTCACGAATGGGTCCTGGCCTAGGGGAGTAGGCGCATCGAGATGCTGAGCGAGTTCTGATCTGTCGACTCAACCGCATAGACTGCCGCCACTGTGATTACTTTCCTCGTTACCATCCTCGCTCAAGAAAAAAAGGGCGGCGGTAGCATTACTGGTCTGCTCATCATCCTGATTCCTATGGGCGCGATCCTGTACATGACGATCATGCCGCAGCGGAAGCAGCGACAGAAGCAGGCCGCCCTGCTTTCAAAGCTTGAGGTTGGCGATGAGGTCATTACAACGGGTGGGATCATTGGAACCATCACCTTTGTAGAGGATGACCTGTATCACGTCGAGATTGATACCGACGTGGTGATTCGTATTGCCAAGTCTGGCGTGGCAAGAAGCCTGGCAGAGCCCGCAGAGGCCGAAAAAGGGAAGTCTGGATCTAAAGGGGCCTCTCGTTCTCGCAAGGGTCTTCTTGCCGGTGCTCTCGGAGGCCAAGCCTCAGGAGCCGAGGACGAAGCAGACACCACGGCTGAACAAAGCGACAAGGTTTCGGACACAAAGTCCTCAGCCTCGGATGCTGCTGAAACTGCCTCGAATCTAAGCACCTCCGACAACGACGAAGCTGATTCTCAGGCTTCCTCGAAGCAGATCAACAAGAAGTAGAGAACAAAGAAGTACATTTACAGGTCTTCGCAGGGGACGAAGTAGTTGCAGGGCTGTCACCTTGGGTCTATTCACCCTGAGATTCAGCCTGTGCCGATACGAAGTCAACCTCACTGAACATCAGATCTCTCGAAGGAAGTCAATGCGACAGCACCCAGTTCGAATCATGGTGGCCACGATGGTGGTGGTCTATGGATTGCTCTTTGCCACCATTTTGATGGGAAAGAGCCCCAAGCTCGGCCTAGACCTACAGGGTGGCATCTCAGTAAACCTGCAGCCTGTCGAGAAGGGCAAGGTCATCGACAACGTTTCAGACGAGCAGTTTGACCAAGCGATAGAGATCATCCGCAAGCGGGTGGATGCACTCGGCGTGGCCGAGCCAGAGGTCTCTCGTCAAGGAAACACCATCTCTGTTCAGCTACCCGGAGCCAAAGACCAAGCAGAGGTTCTCGCTGTAGTTGGTTCTACTGCGCAGCTTGAGTTCCGCCCCGTGCTTGCCATAGTCGGCAAGCTCCCAACGGGTAAGGCCAAGACCAAGGCCGATGAGACTGTTGCGAAACTTCGAAAGGAACTTGGAGTTCCAGACGGTGTGACAGCAGCTCAGGTTGTTGCCGACGAGCAGGCCAAGAGCCCGATTCCCGCCACAGACCCCGCAGCTGCACCCGCCGATGCAACGATTGTGACCGAGCCTGCAGCTACTGAAACCACAGCTCCTGAAACAACGGTGGCTGCGAGTGGCGGAGGGCGTTCGGTTATGGCGGGTCGCTCAACCACGCAGACACCTCCAGGTGCAGATCCCGTGCCGACGAGCGACGCTGCCACTACAGGGACGACCACCACAACTGTTCCGCCCACCCCTCTCAATCAGTGGGGAGTCAATGTTTATGATCCCAAGTTCGCAGAGTTGTACCAAACAGAGACGCAGTTAGCGGCTGAACTCACCCCGACAGATGAACAAAGCCCCGAGGCAGAGGTCACGCTAAAAGGCGAAGATGGCACGGTCTACAAACTTGGCCCTGTTGCAGTCGACGGTCGCGCTGTCAAGGGTGCAACGGCGAGCTTGGGCCAAGACGGCAAGTGGACGGTGAACCCTTCTTTCAAAGCCGGTGTCGATAACATCGACGCCTTTAACGCAATTGCAGCAAAGTGCTATGCGGGTGACCCAACCTGTCCCGACCAAGGCGGCGGCAAGGGGCAACTCGGAATTGTTTTGGACGGTGTAGTTCTCTCTGCCCCCACTATCAACACGCCATCTTTTGATGCTGACTCAATTCAGATTTCGGGAAGCTTCACCAAAGACGAAGCAGAGTCGCTTTCTGTTGCACTTCGTTATGGCTCACTGCCAATTCAACTTGAGCCGCAGCAAGCCGAAACGATTTCTGCCACCCTTGGTCAAGGCGCCCTTGAAGCAGGAATCATTGCAGGCCTCATTGGTGTCTTCATCGTGCTGGCATTCCTGATGATTTACTACAGGCTCCTAGGCCTCGTTACAGCAGTGAGTTTGAGCCTCTCGGCTTCGATGCTTTGGGTCATTATGAGCAATCTGCAAGCCACCGTGACGCTTGCTGGGGTGGTCGGCATTGTCGCCTCAATTGGTATTTCCTTGGACTCCAGCATTGTGTTCTATGAGAGTTTAAAAGAGGATGTTCGAAACGGTTCCTCCTTGCGTTCCTCGGCAGATAAGTCATTTACAACGGCATACTCCACCATTGTGAAAGCCGACGTCGCCTCGCTGATCGGAGCAGGGGTGCTGTATTGGCTCTCTATCGGCCCCGTTCGTGGATTCGCCTTCTACCTAGGCGTAGCAACACTGCTCGACCTGTTCACGGCCTACTTCTTCTTGCGACCTGCAGTAGTTGTGTTCGCTCGCTCCAAGTTCGGCGAGTACCCCAAGCGATTTGGTATTCCGGTGGATGACCTAGAGGGCTATACCGATGGACGAATCACCCCCGCGGCTTCTAAAAAAGTCCCCGTTCCAGCTGGAAAGGACCTGTCATGAACGCTCTCTCTAAGGTGTACCGCGGCGAGAACGACTTCAACTTTCAACGCAGTTGGATTCCACTCGGAATTGTCTCACTGATTCTGGTCATTGGCTCCATCGTCTCAATTGCGGTGCAGGGCCTAGACATGTCCATCGACTTCGAGGGTGGATCGATCTGGGAGGTGCCCTCGGCTACTTTCACGGTTGATCAAGCAACCACTGTGCTCGACACCTTTGGCGCAAATGCCGGCGAGAAATATCAAATAGCCACGACCACCGACGGGGTGCGACTTGTGCGCATCTCGGGGCGTGTCGACACTATTAACGAGAGTCAGAAGGTAGTCGCTGCTCTTGCCGAGGCCGCCGACGTGAAGATCACCGATGTGGCGGTGACAACCGTTGGCCCCTCATGGGGTAAGGACATCACGAAATCTGCTCGGAACTCCCTCATCATCTTCATGGTGCTTGTTGCTGCCTATATTGCGTGGCGTCTCGAACCCAAAATGGCTGCCTCTGCAATGGTGGCGGTGTTTCACGACATCATCATTACGGTCGGGTTTTATTCGGTGTTCCATCTAGAGGTTTCGCCCGCCACCGTGATTGCCTTCTTGACCATCTTGGGCTACTCGCTCTACGACACCATTGTGGTGTACGACCGACTCCAAGAAAACGGCGTCAAACTCACCCGAACTGGCCAGTACACCTACAACGGCATCGTACGCAGATCGCTGAATCAGGTTCTGATGCGCTCGGTCAATACCACCACCGTCACGCTGATCCCGGTGCTGTCGATGTTGATTGTTGGTAAGTACATCTTCGGCGAGCCAACGCTTGGCGACTTCTCTCTAGCGCTACTGATCGGGCTTGCCTCGGGTGCGTACTCTTCACTAGCGGTCGCGACTCCTCTCACAGCAGTACTTAAGGAGCGCGAGCCTCGCTATAAAGAGATCCGGGCGAGGATGATTGCAAAGGGGATCGACCCGAACGACACTGCTTGGCATGGGGTGAACGTCACTGGCGCACCAGCCTCTGGCTCAACCCGACCTAGCGTCGTGCGACCTACAGTTAGCTCTGGAACGAGCGCTCCGGCGCTCACCACCAGCATCGGCGGTCACCCGCCGAGACCCAGAAAGAAAAAGAAGACCTGAGGTCGCGCTGCTCAAGCATCTCTTAGGTCGGTAGCGTAGAGGCAGTAGGACCGAGACCACAGGAGGTGACCCATGGCAACAGTGACAAGGGTGCTTCCTTGGCGTCGTCATAGCCAACCTCCTGCAATGGAGGTACAAGAGATCATTGAGCAGTATCGGAAGTTCCATCCGAAACGCTCCACTGATGTGATCACCGATGCGTACCGGATGGCGGCGGGCGCCCATCAAGGGCAACTGCGCCGCTCTGGTGAGCCATACATCACGCATCCGCTAGCTGTTGCAGGCATCGTCGCTCGATATGGGATGGATGATGTCACCATCGCCGCCGCATTGTTGCACGATGCTGTAGAAGACACCGTTATCACCCTCGAAGAACTCGAGGAGAAGTTCGGCCCAGAGGTCACCGCAATAGTCGACGGCGTTACCAAACTTGAGCGCATCCACTTTGATACCAAAGAGGCACAACAGGCCGCCACGATGCGCAAAATGCTCGTGGCTATGGCCAAAGACTTGCGGGTGCTTGTCATCAAACTCGCTGATCGTCTTCACAACATGCGCACCATTGCTGCGTTGCCAGCATGGAAGCAGGAGCGAACGGCCCAAGAAACGCTTGACATCTATGCCCCCCTTGCTCATCGCCTCGGCATGCAAGAGATCCGACAGCAACTCGAGGATCTCTGTTTTGCCTCGCTGTACCCTCGGCGTTACGCCGAGGTGGATCACATGGTTGCGGAACGCGCACCGGAGCGTGATGCGTATGTTGACGCAGTCATCGATGAGATCAAAGATCGACTCACCGAGGTACATATCAGCGCTGTTGTCACGGGTCGACCAAAGCACCTGTGGTCGATCTACGAAAAGATGGTTGTTCGCGGCAAGGCCTTCGAAGAGATCTTTGATCTGATTGGCGTACGGCTAGTAGTAGACAGCTCGAAAGATTGCTACGCAGCGCTCGGCTCCATTCATGCGATGTGGACTCCGGTTCCAGGTCGGTTCAAGGACTACATCGCAATGCCAAAGTTCAATCTGTATCAGTCGTTGCATACAACAGTCATCGGACCAGAAGGTAAGCCCATAGAGGTGCAGATCCGCACGCCAGAGATGCATAACCGCGCCGAATGGGGGGTAGCTGCGCACTTCTCGTACAAAGAGGGCACCACTGAAGACATGACCTGGTTGTCACGCATTGTTGGTTGGCAACAAGAGATGACTGACCCCGGCGAGTTCATGGCGAACCTCAAGATCGACTTGGACCAAGACGAGGTCTTTGTCTTTACGCCTAAAGGGGATGTGGCAACGCTGCCAGCAGGAGCAACGCCAGTTGATTTTGCGTATTCCATTCACTCCGAGGTGGGGCACCGTTGCATCGGTGCGCGCGTGGCCGGCCGCTTGGTGCCGCTCGACACTCAGCTGAGCTCTGGGGATACGGTCGAGATCTTCACGTCAAAAGTTGCTGGTGCGGGCCCGAGTCAGGACTGGCTCAACTTTGTGGCCACTCATGCTGCAAAATCTCGCATCAGGCAGTGGTTCTCTAGAGAGCGCCGGGACGACGCTCTAGAGTCAGGTCGGGAGTCACTCGTTAAGGCAATGCGCCGTGAGGCCCTTCCCGCTCAGAAGATCTTGGGTGGCGAGGTCATGCTCGAGGTGGCTCAGCAACTCAAGTATCAGTCCGTAGAGGCGCTGTTTACCGCTATCGGGGAGCACCATGTCTCTCCAGAGTCGGTTGCCAGCAGGATTGCGACCCTGTTGCGAACTGCCGCCGGTGACCGAGAGGAAGTGGTTTCTACTCCGAACCGCTCGGTGAATCGCCATCAGGGTCGACCCGCAGGGGTGCACGTAGAGGGCTATGACGACGTGCTGGTGCGAATGGCGCGCTGCTGCACTGCAGTGCCTGGCGATGACATCATCGGCTTTGTGACTCGTGGCCGTGGAGTATCGGTGCACCGCACTGACTGTGCGAACGCGACTTCGCTCGCTGCCGCTCAGGGCGAGCGAATTATTCATGTGGAGTGGGACGCGGACTCAACGGGCAGCTTTGTTGCGCTTGTCGAAGTCAAGGGCCTTGACCGTCCACGACTTCTTCAGGACGTGACGGCCACGTTGTCAGACAACCATGTAAATATTTTGAGTAGCCAAAGCACCTGTGGCCAAGATCGAGTCTCGAAGATGCGTTTCGAGTTCGAACTCGCTGACCCAGCGCATCTAGACACTCTGCTGAATCGGTTGCGAACCATCGACAGCGTGTACGACGCCTACCGGGTGATACCAGGCTCAGTGAGCTAGTTGCTTGAGCACTGACTTCTGTGAGAACTTGCGCTTCTACGAATGATCATCGGACCGAAGTAACCCATCTCCACTTCAGAGAGTCATAGCCACTGACATGGTTTCAAGAAAAAAGCGTGACGAGAGTTCCCCCGATCGGCCAGCACTCAGTCTGGTGGCTGATGACGACCTTTCTGACGCGGTGGATGCCATGTCGGGGAGCGAACCCGACGAGACCGCTCAAGGTGCCACAGAAGAGCAGCGCCTAGAGGCGGAACACGGAACCAGCCTCGATCAGGGCTCAACAGGTGACGCGAGCGAGGAGGAAGTCGACGCAGCCCTGCCCAAGATTCCCGGACTCTCCTCGATGTCACCCACGGAGCAGGCTCAGGCAATTCTTGAAGACGCAGACCCTGTTGCTTATTACAAGATGCTCAACGGCCTAGTTCGATCCTCGCACTCGTCACTGTTGCAAGCCTTGCCGTATACGCCAGCGCTTGAATTTCACAACCCCACCTGCGTTGTAGTCGAGCCTGAACCGACCAATGTCGAAACCGTTGAGCTCTACGCCCGAGCGGCGTACCCAGACTTCGACCGGGTTCTACTAGCTGCATTTAACGACCCAGCTCTGGACCATCTGATGGCTGAGCTCTATCACCTGCTCATGGTTGAAAAGACAAACGTCGCCCTAGTAACAAACCACGGGCAGATCATCGATATTGCTCTAGTGATGGGTGCATGGCTTTCTGCCATGCTGGCCCCGGATCGCAGCTTCGGGGTACTTGGTGAACATGGCTCCCTTGAAGAACTAGCTGAAGTGTCCAACGTGTTGGTGTCACGAATGGTGATCACTCGACAGGCCTTCAACGTTCCTGCAATTCAGGTACTTCAATGCGGATCAAGAATCTTCTTGTCGGTTCCACAAACAGCGAGTCGTCGACGCGCCAAACTCGAAGCTGCACTTGTGCGAGCCAATAACACGCTTATGCGAACCGCCCTTGATGAACAGTTGGCCAAAGGCGGGCAGCTCCTTGCAATGGCGGCGAGCGGAAGCCAAGACCTCACGATCCCCGGCCTGATGAAGAAGGCTCGAGCAGCGTGGCGCGCACGCCGCGGAGATGACCCGGGCGAGGCGCCTACTTTGCATCTGCAGCCGCTCTACGACGGCACGCTGACCCTGATGCAATCCTGCACGTATGTACTCCCCGTTGCTATCTGTTTGGACTCGAGCACTCCGGCCTGCGTCATCGGTGGTCTCACACGCATCAAAGAAAAAGATGACTGCCACCGGATTATGGATTGGATCGCTCTGGCACACCAAGAGGCGACCGGCGTTCCCACGATCTACCACTGGCACGAAGACGATCTGCTCACACAGGTCCGAGCACGACTCAACCGCTAGCCGATCGGGTAACTCAGTCAATCGCTCAACCGCTGTTAGCGTGGTCGCTCGTGACCGAGACCCGCCGCGAGCAATTTCAAGCACTCAGAGGGATGCGAGACATTCTCCCCCCAGAATCAGCGCGTCGCCGCGCACTCACTGCGCAGTTCATCGCCCAATGCGAGAGCGCTGACTACCACGAGGTAGTGCCCCCGCTTGTAGAGGATCTTGGTGTGTTTTTGCGTGTCGGAGAAGCTACCGATGTGGTCACCAAAGAGATGTACGACTTTGTTGACAAAGATCAAACACGCATAGCGCTCCGACCCGAAATGACTGCTGGCGTAGTTCGAGCGTTTGTTCAACATCGACCACTCTTGCCGTGGAAGGTCTTCTATGCCGGAACCAACTTTCGCCATGAGCGACCGCAAAAAGGCCGCTACCGAATGTTCGATCAGTTCGGGATCGAGGCCCTTGGCGTTGACGACGCAGATCTAGATGTAGAGGTTATTGCACTAGCGAGCCGCTTCTTTGAGTCCATCGGGCTGCGTCAGGTGACGCTGCTCATTAATTCGCTCGGGGAACATGAGGATCGTGAGCGCTACACCGAGGCTGTGCGGCAGTATTTGCTGAGTCGTAGAGATGACCTCTCCGAGGCATCACAGGTCACCCTTGAGCGAAACCCACTGCGAGTGCTCGACTCCAAGCGGGCCGAAGATCGCCAGATTATTCGTGATGCACCACTCGTGGCGGATTATCTCTCGGCTGAGTCTGCTGCGCACTATGCGCGAGTGCTGTCCGGTCTCGATGCAATCGGAGTGAGTTACACCGAGGATCCCCGTCTGGTACGTGGTCTTGATTACTACCGTCGCACCACTTTTGAGTTTGCCGCCGAGGCCTTGGATTCTGCACAAAACGCAATTGGTGGTGGAGGCCGCTATGACGGCCTAGCCGAAGCAATGGGAGGCCCTGCTACTGATGGCATCGGATTTGCCCTCGGCGTGGACCGCATTTTGTTGGCCTGCGACGCCGAAGGTGTGTTTACCCCTGAGTCAGCAGGGCTCGAGGTCTTCGTTATCGATACAGTCTCTGGAGAGGCCGCACGAGATATCACACACCAGCTCCGTGCTGCTGGAATATCGGCTGATCGCCGATTCGGCGGCGGTTCAATGAAATCGCAGATGAAGTCGGCTGACCGATCTGGTGCGCGGTTTGCGCTCATCGTTGGCGAGGATGAACTCGCAGTCGACGAGGTAACGCTTCGACCCATGTTGGGCCGGCCAGCAGACGGCGAACAGCGAAGAGTCGGTCGCTCGGACCTGCTTGGCGAACTCAACCGTTATTGTGGCCAAATCGATCCAACTAACCCCAGGACTATTTCGTGACTCTCTCTACCAGTACTTCCATGCGTTCGCATTCCTGCGGCGAGCTCGGCCTTGACCAAGTTGGGCAAACAGTTACCTTGTGTGGCTGGGTTGCACGCAGACGTGAACATGGCGAGCATCTTGCATTTATCGATCTGCGAGATAACACAGGCTTGGTGCAGTGCGTCGTCGACGGAGCAGCAGAACTGCGTAGCGAGTTCGTAGTCCGAGTCTCTGGTGTATTGAGGCCGCGCCCAGAAGGAACCGTGAACGATCAGCTAGCTACGGGGCAGGTCGAGGTAGGGGAGTGCACCGTAGAGGTGCTCTCTGCCGCAGAGCCACCACCCTTTCCTCTTGATGAGCGAGCCGCCGATGTAGACGAAACCGTCCGCCTGCGGTATCGCTATTTGGATCTGCGCCGAGAAGAGATGCAAAAGAATCTGCGGACGCGAGCGAAAATCAACTCGGCGATTCGCGCAGCGATGGATGCCCAAGATTTTGTAGAAATCGAAACCCCGATGCTGATCGCCTCAACGCCCGAAGGGGCGCGCGACTTTGTTGTTCCGGCAAGAACCAAGCCGGGCAACTTTTATGCGCTTCCTCAGAGTCCACAGCTCTTCAAGCAGCTGTGCATGGTTGGCGGTATCGATCGTTACTACCAGATTGCGCGGTGCTTTCGTGACGAAGACCTGCGCGCAGATCGGCAGTTTGAGTTCAGTCAGCTTGACGCTGAGATGAGCTTTGCGAGCCAAGACGATGTTTTGGCATGCATCACACGCGCAGTTTCAGCTGCTGTGGCAGTCGTAACAGGCGAAGGTATCGGAGAGGTTCCTCGTATTACCTGGCGAGAGGCAATGGACCGCTTCGGTTCAGATAAACCCGATGTTCGCTTCGGGATGGAACTCACTGACCTCACAGACGTATTTGTCTCAACAGAGTTCAACGCGTTCAAGGCTTCGAGCGTCAAAGGAATCCGCCATATCGGTGCGGCCACCGAAACCTCTCGAAGCCGGCTCGATGACCTGACAGCGGACGCAAAGCGTTGGGGTGCAAAGGGCCTTGTCTGGATGCGAGTAGAAGACAGCGATGAGGGTTTGTTGCTCAACTCTCCAGTTGCAAAGTTCCTATCTGAGCAAGAGAAGTCTGGCATTCTCAGTGCGCTCGAGGCTCAGGCAGGTGATGTGATCTACCTCGTTGCCGATGAGTGGGCAAAGGTTTGTCATGTGCTGGGCCTGTTGCGTCTTGCGCTTGGCCGCCCACCGGTCAATGAGGGCGGGTTTCACTTCTTATGGGTGGTGGACTTCCCCTTGTTTGAGTCCATCGATCCCGTCACGTCTCGGCCAGTATCTGCGCATCACCCATTTACGATGCCGCATGAAGAGGACTGGGCCTTGCTCGATGGCGGGCCCGCAGACCTGCTCAACGTGCGCTCGCAGGCGTATGACCTGGTGCTGAACGGTTGGGAGTTGGGATCGGGGAGCGTGCGAATTCATCGATCAGATATTCAGTCTCGGATCTTTGAGTTGCTCGGAGTGAGTGCCGAGGAAGCCGCTTTGAAGTTTGGGTTCTTGTTGGACGCATTCCGGTTCGGTGCGCCACCACATGCTGGTTTTGCATTTGGTATCGATCGAATTGTTGCGCTGCTGCTCGGTGAGGAAAATATCCGTGAGGTGATTGCGTTTCCCAAGACCCAGTCAGGCGGAGACCCACTCACTGGTGCGCCAACGCCCATTGAAGCTGTGCAACTTGAGGAGCTCGGGCTACGGCTCTTGCCACAAGCCACCTAAGAAACCCTCCCGTTTGCAGGGTGGTTAGCAGGGTGGTTAGCGGGGTGGTTGGCAGGGTGGTTGGCCGGGTCATCTGACCGGTCGCGGAAAGAAATTCCTCTAGGGTGCTTGAATCGAACGCCTGTTCGGAATTACACTGATGTACGTGCACGGGGGCGGTTATTCCTTCACTGTCACACCACATCAGTACGGTCATCACTACGGATAGCGACACGGCACCAGAGGCCCCGACGGGGCAGGGTGAACGCCACTAGACGAGTACTTCCCCCGCAGAACCAGTTAGCAGAACCACCTAGCAGGTCGCCGCATGGTGACCGACCCCGGAAGAGGACAATCACATGGCAGTTGAAAGAGAAAAAGCACTCGAGATGGCTCTCGGTCAGATCGAGAAGCAGTACGGCAAGGGTTCCGTCATGAAGATGGGAGAGAAGACCTCAATGGATGTGGAGTCGATCTCCACAGGGGCACTCTCATTGGATATCGCACTTGGCATTGGCGGGCTACCTCGTGGTCGAGTCATCGAGATTTTTGGTCCCGAGTCCTCAGGCAAGTCCACTCTGGCTATGCATGTAGTTGCTGAAGCGCAGCGCAACGGCGGTATCTGTGCCTACGTCGATGCTGAGCATGCAATGGATCCAACCTATGCAGCACGTATTGGTGTTGATGTAGATGAACTCCTTATCTCGCAGCCAGATACTGGTGAGCAAGCACTAGAGATCACAGACATGCTCATTCGCTCCGGTGCACTCGATGTCATCGTGATCGACTCCGTGGCAGCGCTCACGCCACGAGCCGAGATCGAGGGTGAGATGGGCGATACCCATGTGGGTTTGCAGGCACGTCTGATGTCTCAGGCCCTCCGCAAGCTCACGGCCAATCTCAATAAGAGCAACACCATCTGTATCTTCATCAATCAGCTCCGAGAGAAGATTGGTGTGATGTTCGGTTCTCCCGAGACAACACCAGGTGGGCGTGCGCTCAAGTTCTATTCCTCAGTCCGGCTTGATATTCGCCGCATTGAGGCCATCAAAGACGGGGTCGAAGTAGTGGGCAACCGCACTCGAGTCAAGGTAGTCAAAAATAAGATGGCGTCTCCGTTCAAGCAGGCCGAGTTCGACATCATGTACGGCAAGGGCATCAGCCGAGAAGGTGGAGCGCTCGATCTTGCAGTGGAGTACAACATCGTCAAGAAATCTGGTGCTTGGTACACCTACGAGGGTGAACAGCTCGGCCAAGGCCGAGAGAACGCCAAAACTTTCCTGATCGATAATCCAGAGATCATGGTGGATATCTCGGAGCGGGTCATGTCTGAGTCAGGCATTGGTCAAGTAGACGAAGAGTCTTCCGATGAACTCGTAGTTGATCCTGACGATCTGCCAATCAGTCTCGACTAGCCAATCTGTCTAGACGGGCAGGTGAATTTGCAGTAAAGATTGGGTACCGGTGTCGTGATCTGGGGTCACGACACCGGTACCTTTCTGCTGTCGTGCCCGCCGCAACCTAGACTGCAGCGCATGTCTGGCAAGTACATCGTGCGAACATTTGGCTGTCAGATGAACGAACACGACTCTGAGCGTCTAGCTGGCCTCCTTGAGGCTGACGGCCTTGAACCAACGACAGACGTGGAGCAGGCCGACGTAGTCGTGCTGAACACCTGTTGCATCAGAGAGAACGCGGATAACAAGCTCTACGGCACATTGGGTCACCTGAAGAGCCTCAAAGAGGCGCGCCCCGGTATGGAGATCATGGTTGCAGGTTGTCTCTCTCAAAAAGACAGGGGAACGATTGCAGAGAGAGCGCCCTATGTCGATGTGATTCTTGGTACCCACAATGTTCACCGAGCAGTTGATCTGCTACATGAGCGTCGCTCATCTGGACAGCCCGTCATCGAAATCCTCGAAGCAACAGTGGCCGAAGACCATGAACTGTTCCCCTCGGCTCTTCCCGTGGTTCGCCAAGCTGGCTACGCCGGATGGGTCACCATCCAGATGGGTTGTGACAACAGTTGCGCATTCTGCATCGTTCCGGCAGTGCGTGGCCCAGAGATCAGCCGCCCATTTGGTGACATCCTTGCCGAGGTTGAGCGCGCAGCATCGGATGGGGTGACCGAGGTGACCTTATTGGGCCAAAACGTGAACTCCTTTGGCCGAGACCTCACGCTCCGACAGCGATCTCTTGGTGACACCTCCGACAATCCCGGGCTTTCAGGCACTGCAGAGTTTCTGGTCGGCAGTACTTGGACTGAGGAATCCGGTAGCAAGGTGCGCCCGCTCTTTGCCGATCTTCTTCGAGCCGTCGGGGCAGTGCCAGGAATCCGACGGGTTCGCTATACAAGTCCTCACCCAAAGGATCTGCGGCCGGAGACCATCGAAGCTATGGCACAGGTAGACACGGTCTGCGAGCACCTGCATTTGCCGTTGCAGTCTGGGAGTAACTCCATCCTTGCGGCCATGCACCGTGGATATACCGCAGAGAGATATCTGGAGCGACTCTCACTGGCGCGTGCAGGGATTCCTGATCTTGCAGTAACCACAGACATCATTCTTGGTTTCCCCGGCGAGACCGAAGCTGATGCAGAGGCCACCCTCGAATTGGCAGCCGAGGCTCGCTACGACGGCGCATTTACGTTCTTGTACTCGCCCCGACCTGGCACAGAAGCAGCAGAACTCACCGAAAGGTTCGTGGATCATGCAGTCGTTGTCGAGCGGATGGAGCGATTGCGCGCAGTGATTGAGCGATCTTCCTTCCTTGGAAACCAGTCACGGGTCGGCCGCACCGAAGAGGTACTGGTCTTTGGGCCGAGCAAGCGTGATCCAGAGCGTGTTTCTGGTCGTACTCGGCAGAACCGATTAGTGCATTTCACCCCGCCCGAACCCATGCGACCGGGGACCTATGCGAATGTAGATATCTCGAGCGCTACCAATACTTGCTTGATGGGCGAGTTTGTAGAGATTCTGGCCATACCAACGCACCGAACGCGTATCGAGGTTTCTGCGGGGTGAGCAGCATTCAAACTGCTCAGGGGCAGTTCGATGCGCTCAAGCAGGCTAGCAAGCTCGTTGCGCCTGCTGGTGAGGGGGTAGCTGCAACTCAACCGGAGTACCGGTTCGATGCCCAAAGAACCATTCAGGCGCTAGCTCAGAGTCTGAGTTCTCTGCATCAGGTGGCCATCGAGCCGAATTCGCTGCTGAAGGAGTCTCAATTGTGTCTGAGTGTCGATGACATTGTTGAGACTGCCCTTCGTGCTGCAGCGCTCGAACCCGAGGAACTTCGCGATCTCAGCCTCGCATACCGCCACATGCCTCGAGATCGCCTGACCCAGATTCTTCAGGACGGTGCGCCCTCATCCGAGCCGAGTTCGAGCAAGCCTGTTCTGCTTCAGGGCAATCCGCGGCTTAGCAACCTTCGCTTTGTGGGGCACACCCTGATGGGGTTTGAGGACTGGTCTGAGTCAGTAATCGGCGACCCCTATTTTGACCTCGCACTTGCAGCGCGTGACATCCTTTCCACCTTCGGACCACAGCCCATTCAGGCCTTCTTCGGTGAGTACGGCTTGCAGCACCCCGACCCAGTTCGTCTGGACTGGTACCTGCTCGCAGCTGAACTTTGTGCAGTCTCATGAGTCAATCGGTGCCTGAGAATGCTCGCCACCTAGTTCTCTTAGGGCCAACCGCATCTGGCAAGTCGCAGCTAGCCATGGCTCTGGCCGAGCGGCGGCTCTCTCGGGGCGAACTCGTAGAACTCATCACAGTCGACTCAATGCAGGTGTACCGAGGGATGAATATTGGTACAGCCTCTCCCACAGCAGAGGAGCAGCGGCGAGTGAAGCATCACCTTGTTGATGTTGTTGAGCCGTACGAGGAGTTCTCCGTAGCTGAGTTCACCCAACTAGCTCAAGAGGCCCTTCATCGGATCGAAACGGATGGCGGGCGCGCAATTCTTGTGGGCGGAACAGGGCTCTACCTGCAAGCCCTTGTCGACAATCTTGAGCTGCCAGGAAGATTCCCAGAAGTGGCCGCATCGCTAGAGGCCGAACCTAATACGGCAGCGTTGTATCAAGAACTCGCAGAGCTAGATCCTGACGCCGTTCTCAAGATCGAGCCCAATAACCGAAGACGGATTCTGCGAGCGCTAGAGGTCACTCTTGGATCTGGCCGCCGGTTCTCTGAGTTTGGGCCCGGCCTTGATAGCTTCCCCGACACCCCGTTCCTGCTTGCTGGGCTCCGCGTGGAGCGCCCCGTGCTCTCTGATCGAATTGCTCAGCGTTATGAGCAGCAGATGCGGCAGGGCTTTCTGGGGGAGGTGCAGGCACTTGCAGCGAACCCTCAAGGAATCTCTCGCACTGCAGCGCAAGCGCTGGGGTATCGCGAGCTGCTGTCTCACCTAGCGGGCGAGAGCACCGAAGAAGAAGCAGTATCCACCGCAGTAGACCGAACCCGGCAGTTCGCCATTCGGCAGATACGGTGGTTCCGCCGCGATCCACGCATTACTTGGTTTGATCACTCGGGTGACCCCAGAACGGTTCTTGATCAACTAGATGCCTTCTGGGCGTAATCGACGCTGCCGCAGCAGTTTTGCCTGCTTCGATGCTGAGCGCTTGCACTACTACGGTAGAGGGAGCAGTTCTTCGTCAAGTTGGGACCACAGATCTGCAGAGATGGAGACAGAGTGCTCAGACTTACCAAGCATCATGGCCTCGGCAACGATTTTTTGGTTGCTCTAGCTGATCAGAACCCAGAGCTCACGATCGACCCGCAGTTGGCGCGCTCGTTGTGTGACCGGCACCGAGGCATCGGGGCTGATGGTCTGATCCTGTCCTTTCCTCCTTCCGAGGAGGGAAATGATGCTTGCATGGTGCTCCTCAACGCTGATGGGTCCGAGGCCGAGATTTCTGGCAATGGCATCCGTTGTCTTGGCCAGGCGCTGCTTCGTCACGAGGGAAGAAGCGAGGGCGATCTGCGCATCGAGACAGCAGGTGGGGTGCGACAACTTCGTACCGTTCGCGGTTCGGCTGATCAGGAAATCTGGATTCAAGTAGATATGGGCGCTGCAGCTGCTGGGCCTGAACTCGGCTCGCTCTCGCAGGACTATCCGGCACTGCACCGCGGAACATTCAACATCGGTAACCCGCATCTTGTCTTGGTGCTGGAATCTGAAGATCAGCTGCAACAGCTAGATCTAGCATCCGCGGGGCAGCGCCTCGAGTCAGAGTACCCAGAGGGAATCAATGTGGAGTTCGTCTACGTCGATTCAACAGACCACATGCAGTTACGGGTCTGGGAGCGCGGCGCTGGGATCACAGAGGCCTGTGGTTCGGGTGCAACGGTTGCTGCAGCTGCTGCACACAGCATGGGTCTCGTAGGCGAGCAGGTCAGCGTGTCGATGCCAGGGGGAGAAGCCCAAGTAGCGATTGCAGATTCCACGCTGTTGTTGACTGGCCCCTCAGCGTTTATTGCCGAGGTCACAGTCTTATTTCCAGAGGTCACGGTTTCGTGAGTAGCGAGGACCTAGATCCAGCCGACCAAGCCTTGCAGGACTCAGAACTGCTAGATCCAGCCGAATCGCACCGAGGCGGCTTTGGTGATTTCGGCGGCCAGAGCAACTCGCTCATTGATCGCAACTTCCGGGAGCGCATTATTTTGGTAGGGGTCAGCTTCCCTCCACATGACGATGATCTACTTTCTGCATCTCTCGACGAGCTCGAATTGTTAGTCGATACTGCCGGCGCTGATGTGGTGGGACGAGTGGTGCAACGCAGAAATAACCCCGATCCAGCTACCTTTATCGGCAAGGGAAAGGTGCAAGAAATCAAAGAACTTGCCCTAGAAACCGACTGCGACACGGTTGTGTTCGACGATGAACTCAGCCCATCACAGCAGTTCAACCTAGAAAAGATTCTTGGGCGAACAGCAATCGATCGCACTGCAGTGATTCTGGATATTTTTGGTCAGAATGCTCATAGCCAAGAGGGCAAGGCGCAGGTTCAGCTAGCGCTGTTCAAGTATCGGCTTCCGCGGCTCCGGGGCAAGGGCACTGCAATGTCGCAGCAGGCTGGCGGAATCGGGACTCGTAGCGGCCCCGGAGAGACTCAGTTCGAGATCGACCGTCGCCGGATCACTCGAATGATTCACAAGCTCGAGGCCGACCTTCGCCAGATTGCGCATCATCGCGCTACACAGCGCAAGTCTCGCCGGCGTTCAACACTGCGTCATGTCGTGATCGTTGGCTACACCAACGCAGGAAAGTCCACCCTGCTCAACTCGCTGACCGAGGCAGGAGTACTCGTCGAGAATCGGCTGTTCGCCACGCTCGATGCAACTACTCGCAAGCTGCAACTCCCGGGCGGCGAGTCGGTCCTTCTGACCGACACTGTGGGATTTGTAAAGAAGCTCCCGCATCAACTGGTTCAGGCATTTGCCTCCACACTTGATGTTGTCGCCGAGGGCGATCTCTTGATCCATGTGGTCGATGGCTCCGGCCCTGACCCAGAGGGGCAGATGCAAGCGGTGCGGGAAGTGGTAAAGGAAATTGGTGGAGCTTCAGTGCCGGAACTGCTCGTGTTCAATAAGGCCGACTGTTCTCCTCAGGCTGAACACTTAGCGGCAGAATTCCCCGGCTCGGTCGCGATCTCTGCTGTCACCGGGGACGGAGTCCCCGACTTGCTCCTGCGAATCGGCGATCGACTGCGATCGCTAGTACCTGCTGTGGCGATGTTCATTCCCTACCAACGCGGAGATGTACTCGCTGCTTTGCATCGCTGTGGAGAGGTCCTCACGGAGACGGCGGAGCCAGAAGGTGTCCGAGTTTCCGTCCGTCTTGAAGATTCGGAACTTGGCCGATTCACGGAATTTCTTAGCGATGGCGCTCCCTCAGCAACAAGCGATCAACAAAAACCAACTGAGCTCAGAATTGCGGCCCCTTAATGGGCGCAGAACCACCACTCAGCTCGTCTGCCAATCAGCAGGGTGGGACCCCTCGGTCGAGTCAGGTCCCCGCTGCTATTGAGCTTCCCCCGTACCCCTATGACCGGCTTGAGCCACTCAAGCAGATTGCCCTTGATGCGCATGGTTCGGTCATCGATCTCTCTGTGGGCACGCCCTGCGATCCGCCGGCAGAGTCGGT
>CAFBMG010000012.1_pt1 | contig 20535 bp, 17 predicted proteins | sample 7268431 | NCBI WGS metagenome assembly CAFBMG01 (sample SAMEA6814054, study PRJEB35770) | freshwater metagenome | biome: Freshwater; feature: Freshwater reservoir; material: water | place: Czech Republic | collected 2017-05-23 | depth 30m m | reverse complement strand
CTTGAGGTCAGCGGAATGGAAGTTGACGCAGTACTCACCGATAGCAGCGGTCGACTTGTCATTCGTTGTCATGAGCCTTTAGGCCACCAGGGTTGGATGCGGGTTCCGGGGCGGGCCGGGCAGATTGTTGACCTGCTCGGCAATCATCTTGGAGAGTTCTCCGAGGAACTCAAGGTTCGACCTCATCAAATACTCACAGTGGCTCTCGACCCGATCGAGCCCTAGACCAAGGAATTGGCTGCTGCTGCCCAACTGCTCCTCGCTACATGACAATCTATGTCTATGCCCACGAGCCCTTCCATGACTCCCGAAGAAGCCGATGAACTTCTGGACTTCACTATTCAAACCAATGAGGGCCGCCAAGACCCCTACCCCGCCTATCGCCAACTTCGCGATTCTCCTAGCAGGTGGCGCAGCGAAGCTGGATCAATCGTGCTTACTGGCTACAACGATTGCCTTGAGGTTTTGCGTCATCCCAAGCTAGGCCGGGCGGAAGCAGATATGGACCTGCCACTGTCGATCGCCGGAAACGAGCGGCAAATATCAGAAGAAAAAACCACGATGTTGTTGATCAATCCCCCCGACCATACGCGAATCCGTTCCTTGGTCAGTCGGGCATTTACTCCTCGCAGAGTTGAAGAACTTCGATCAACGATTGAGGATCTCCTGCTGCCAGTTCTTGACCGCTTCGTAGCTCAAGGTGGCGGCGATGTGATGGCCGACCTAGCTGTCCCGTACCCCGTAGCTGTGATCAGTGAACTTCTTGGAGTCCCGAAAGAAGGCAATGAGCACATCCTTCCTCTTGTTCGCTCCTTAACGGCACTCATCGACCCTGCCGCGACCCCCGAGTTGACTGCTCAGGGTGAGGCTGCGGGCCTAGAGATTGCGCTTTATTTCATAGACCTGGTGGAAAAGAAGCGAGCAAATCCAGATGATCGCTTACTGAGTGCGCTCATTCAGGTAGAAGAGGCGGGAGACAAATTATCGATCGAAGAACTCATCACAAATACAGTTTTGTTGTATGCCGCCGGCTTTGAAACAACTTCCAACCTGATCGGAAACGGGCTTTTACTGTTACTCAAGAACCCCGATCAGATGCAGCGACTGAGAGAAGAGCCAGACCTGATGGCACCTGCGATTCTAGAGATGCTGCGTGCCGATTCGCCCGTTCAGATGAACGTGCGCGTCGCTCTTGAGACGGTAGAACTCTTTGGTGAGTTCCACCCTCGTGGATCCTCATTTGTTGTGCTGCAAAGCTGTGGCAACCATGACTCCTCGGTCTACCCGCAAGCGGACAAGTTTGACATTGCTCGCTTCACCCAACCCGAAGCCCCGCAGCCTCTGAGCTTTGGTTGGGGTGCCCACCACTGCCTTGGCGCACATCTAGCGCGCGCCGAAGGAGAGATTGTGTTTCGCTCCTTACTTGAGCGTTTCTCAGACATGCAGATTGACTCGACCTCGATGCTCACCGCCGAGCCAGTCTTTCGACCGAGTTTCACCTTGAGGGGGCTCGAATCGCTGCCGATTCAGGTAAAGGAATCGCCTTCTCTTGGAGCAACCAGTGGTGACCCAGCACCTGCTTGAGTAGGAGCAGCCTGAGTAGGAGCAGCCTGAGTAGGAGCAGCCTGAGTAGGAGTGACGACCACCGGGCCGATTGCGGCCAACAGCGCATCGCCAGTCCAGCCGCGTGCCGACCAGTTGGGATCTAGTGCAGGCGCTGTGAACAGCGGTCCTTCCCCTTCGGGGTCTACTCCCGGACCGGGGATAATCTCCCAGATCACAGCCGGGCGCTCGCCGTGCCAGCGAATTGCAAACGATGCCACACCCCAGCGTGTCCGGAGTCCGTGAGCCTCGATGGATGCACCGAACCAAGCCTCGGTGAAGGCCGGCAAAATGACCAGAGACTGAGCATCTTCGATGAGGACAAGGTCAAGGATTGCGGCAACTCGAACAGCAATCGCTGCAGGGTCAATCGCCATCTCACCGCAAGCAAGGCCTTGGGCATCTACACAATCAGGGAGCACAGCCTGATCCCCGATTCGGCTGAGTTCAAGAATCCGGCTGAGTGCAGTGCCCTGCGAGCTCGCCATCGCAGCACGAAGGTCAAGGCCTTCAGAAAACAGCCATCTCTCGGGGGAAGGCTGCACATCGATGCTGGTAGCGGGACCGGTGAGCCCTACAGATTTCCAGAACTTGCTACACAGCTCCTCAGCAGCATCAGCAACCTCTGGCTGCCCAACTACTCGCAAGGATGGGGCGACTCGGCCCAGAGCTACTGCTGCCGAGCGAAGTAGGGAACCACCCTCAAGACCGTTCCCTTTTGAGAGTCGGTGGATTGCCTTCGCGACTGGTCCAACAAGTTCCTCAGCCCACATTTCTTGCTGCTTTGCGCAGAGCAAGGCAGCCGCAGCATGGATGAGCGCAACGGTTGCATCGCTTCGATCCGGCATGCGAACCGATCCGCCCAGTCGCTGCGATCCGAGTAACGCACGCGCTACTGGCCCAAGTGGCTCTGTAACGCCAACTCGCACAAGTGCGTCGCAGAGTTCAGCCGCGCGCACTGCAGCAGTCGAAGGGCCAGGTGTGGCAAAGAAGTCATCAGTTGCTGCAAGCAACAAGACGCGCTCTGAAGAAGCGACTACCTGCTCAAGAGCAGCGTCGGGTAGCTCGACTCGCGCCGCACCCTTGGTGTGAGCGGCCCATCCGGCCTCGATCGCTGCTGCGTCCGGAGCCTCCCAGTGAGAAGTTGGACTTGGGCTATTCGTAGAACCTTTTCGGCTGCGGGTTGAACCTGCAGCACGAGTGGAGCGCGGGAGGAGAATTCGCACAACTGCAGTGTGCGGCAGAGCAACCACAAACGCCCCTTCGAGCAAGCCATCGGGCCGACTCACGCTGCCATTGGGGTCTTCGTCATCGGCCTGTTCTAGGCAAGGAGCAACCGTGCCGAGTTCTCCAACAACTCGACGAGCGACAGCTTTAGAAAGCACTGCGGCGACTCGCCCATCCACTGAAAGTACTGAACCCAGCGAGCTGAGCGATGACACTGCTCCTGGCCCATCCAACACAAATGGCCGCAGGGCTACTGCTAGCGCCACGGGAACGGCAGTGAGGTTCTCAATCTCAATGACCACTGCCGAGTCATCCCAGACGCTGCCGTCGGGGGCGGTAGACGTGGCTCGTACCCCAAATGCCCTCTGAATGATGTCTCCACCAGGAACTCGCATTGCGGTTTCAAGGACGGGTGAATCCCCGATCCGACGTTGGCGAACTGCAGCGTCACTCGACGGATAGTGCCAACGGTCTTCTGCGCCGATCCACCAGTCCAAGCTCCACGTCTCGCCGCGCATGTGAACAAGGCCGGCAGGGTCAGAGTCTGCGATCGCCCCCGCATCAATGGTTCCTAGGGGGCTCCAGAGCCGAGCTACCCGAGAGTTGTTTGCTGCCGCCCGAGCGAGCGCATATGGCTCGACTAGGCGATGTCCCTGAGCGTGTTCAGCTTGTTCATGCTGTTCATGCTGTTCATGCTGTTCGGCGGAGTGAGAAGTGTTAGCCACCGAAGAGAGGGTAGAAGCAGGAAGTGCGGTGACTGCAACTCAGAGCGCTACGACCTAAAGAGAATGGGTCAGCTAGTAGCTCATCGAAGGGTACTCAGGGCCGGTAGATTCTCGACGAATGAGGCCTCGGTAGGCGTCTTGAGCGCTCGCTCCTTCGTGACACACAGCAAAGACCTCCGAGGCAATAGCCATCTCTACTCCGTATTCGGCTGCAAGCTCCATGACCACGCGACTTGTCTTGACTCCTTCGGCAACCATGTTCATCTCTGCGATGATCTCGTCGATGCTGTGGCCTTTACCGAGCTGTTCACCCACAAAACGATTTCGGCTCTGCTCAGACATGCAGGTTGCAAGCAGGTCACCCATTCCCGCTAGGCCCGCAAAGGTGGCGAACTGTCCGCCCATTGCCTCGCCAAGTCGAGAGAGCTCAGCCAGACCTCTAGTGATCACCGCAGATTTGGTGTTATCGCCTGCTCCAAGGCCGTCGGCCATTCCAGCTGCAATCGCAATCACGTTCTTGAGCGCTCCAGCGATTTCGCACCCAACCACGTCTGGATTGGTATAGATCCGGAACAGATTCATATGGAAGATGCGCTGCAAGCAGTCGGCGACAATTGGGTCTGGGGTGGCAATGACTGCAGCGGCGGCGTGGCCCGCCAGGATCTCCTTGGCTAGGTTCGGTCCTGTCAACACCGCAGCGGGGTGACCGGGAAGCACTTGGTTGATCAGCTCCGTCATTCGCAGCCGGGTTCCCTGCTCAAGGCCCTTTGTCAGCGAGACTACGGGGACCCACGCTCGAACATGCGGTGCCACAAGTTCGAGGGCCGATCGAAACCCCTGAGACGGAACCCCCATCACGATCACGTCCGCTTGCTCGACAGCCTCGGCGAGGTCGGTGGTTGAGCGAAGCGCTGGATGCAATTTGTAGCCCGGCAAATAGCGCTCATTGGAGTGCTGTTCGTTGATTTCGGCGGCGAGTTCTCCTCGCCGCGCCCACAACACTGTTGGTACCTGATGAGCTGCAAGGTGGGCCACCGTGGTGCCCCAAGATCCGCCGCCGATGACTGCTACAGAAATGTCCACCGACTGACTCTACGCCGAAGAGCATGCACTGCGGCGGGTCGAAAGTACTCGGCGGCCAATCGCTGTCCACTCGAACTTGGCCGCTGCTTCGGTGTAGCTGCAAAGAGTCCGTACACTGAGCGCGTGCCGTCCGCCAACACCTCTTGCGTGCTGATTCCCGTGAAAGCCTTCTCTCAGGCAAAGCTGCGGTTGTCAGCCGTGCTCACTGTCGAGGAGCGAGCCGATTTAGCTCGCTCCATGGCAGCAGTGGTGATTCGCTCTGCCAGACCACTTGGTGCCCATGTGGTCTGCGATGACGATGAGGTCGCACAGTTCGCCGAGTCGCTTGGTGCCACGGTTGAGTGGACTTCGGAACATGACCTCAATGGCGCTGTTCAGCAGGCAGCAGACAGCCTCGGCGAGCGTGGCGTACAACGGATCATTGTTTGTCACGCGGACCTTCCCTTCGCACACGACCTAGGAGCGCTGGCTCAGGCGGAACCAAGCGAAGTGCTTCTTGTCTCCGATCGCCCCATGCAAGGAACCAACGTGTTGTCAGTTCCGGCTGCTAGGGGATTTACGTTTTCGTATGGACCAGGCTCATTTGTTCGCCACCAACTACAGGCCCAACTTTGCAATCTCACTGCAACAGTGCTGGATTGCGACGCACTGAGTTGGGATATCGACGAGCCTGAAGATCTTCAGATTCCGAGCACGTTCCTGGCAAGCTCCCCACTTCTCGTAGAGGGCCGGATTACTGCTGCTCACCACCCATCCACTGTGAAGTAAAGAGAAAGGCAGCGTCAGAATGGACGATCTGCGAAAAGCAAACGAGCCGGATCTCTCGCAGATCAGCGTCAATTTGGCCACACCGAAGTCTGCGTTAGTGATCGTGGCACACCCAGACGATGCAGAGTTTCAGTGTGGGGCAACGCTTGCAAAGTGGGCGCGTGCCGGATGTATCGTGCATCACCTAGTACTGACTGACGGGTCAAAAGGCACCTGGGATCGGGGCATGGATCAGTCCGAGCTCGTTCAACTGCGCAAAGTCGAACAGCGTAAAGCGGCCACGATTCTGGGTGGAACAGGTGTTGTGTTCTTGGGTCAGATTGATGGTGAGCTTGAGTCCAACCGGGCCACTCGAGCTCAAGTCGCGGCCGTCATCCGCAGAGTCAAGCCAGAAGTTGTTTTGGGCCATGACCCATGGAAGCGTTATCGACTCCATCCAGATCACGCCGCTGCTGGGAGGCTCTGCGTAGAGGGAATCGTGGCTGCCCGTGATCCATTTTTTCATCCGGAGCAGCTTGTCGACGGCATCACACCCCACCGACCCGAGGCCCTTCTGCTCTTCGAACCAGACCAGCCTAACCATGCAGAATCAGTGTCTCATCAAGACCTACAGACTCAGATCGACGCGCTCTTGGCTCATGAGAGTCAGGTAGAAACCACTCACCTCTACAAGTCCACTGCGGCCGATCCAATTGAGCAGTTTCGGATTCAACAGCGTGAGCAGCTTGAGCGCACTGGCCGTTGGGCCTCGGTACCGCTTGCTCAGCAGTTTCACTTACTAACGGAACAGCTCTAGCTCCACGGAGCTGCTGCCATACAGCTGAACTGTTACACGGCGGTGCTGTGACTACGGGCGGTATCAGCCGGGAAGGGTTGTTGAGCTCGCGCTGTTTTCAGGCTGATCCCCCGTGGATTCATCAGCCGCACCGCCTTCCAAAACCGTAGTGGGCGAGCCCTCGGGCGAAGTGCTTAAAGATGTACTCGTTGCCGCTGCCCCGCCGAGTGCAAAGTTCTCTGGCGCGACCCGCAACAGAATCTTCTTTTCAAGATCTCGAAGCAAGGACTTTTGGGGGGCTGCCGGGCCCAGATAGTCGGTGGACACAATGACATCGCCCACCGCCATGATCGACCACACCTGCACGTTCGAGCCATCGCTTGCTACAAATCTGCGCGAGACCTGATCGGTGACGAGTTCATCGCTCGGCCCGGGCTTGATCTCCACCTGAACACGATTCCCCGAAAGGTCAGTTCTGTAAAATTGGTCGCACTTTCCGAGGGCTTTCCCGACCGAATCCACATACTCGGTTGCTGACTGCCAGTCCTCAACTCGTACAGCCTCGGAGATCAACACAGATGAGTCTGCCGGCTTGGCAAACACTGCTGTGACCTTGGGAGACACCGCAGTAGGTAGTTCAACCGTCTCTCCGCAGAAGTCGGAGCCCAATAAGCCAAAGGAACTTAACGCCGGATCCCCTGCTTCCCATCCGATTGCTAGGTCATCCTGCGCTGTTAAGGCCAGCTCTGGATCGACTTTGCCTGCCAACCGAGCTTGATCAAGGCGCACAGCATCGGAGTCTTGGAACTGAACTCGGCTGACCGGGTAGCCAGCGGCAAGGCCGAGGCCAACCCCTGTTACAACAATGACTAGTGCGAGCAGCAGGAACCTTCCGCCCTGCTTTCCGAGGTGCTTGGTGACCGACGCTGCACCCACTACTTTGCCTCGCTTTGTTGAACAGACTGTTGCTCAGCTGACGTGCCACCGAAGCGCTCTTCCCATTCGGCCAACTGTTCTGCGCTCAATTTGGCAAACAACAGCCCTGGTGAAATAACGGCATCATCTGGCTGCAGATGTTTTTGGTTTGGCAGGTCGGCCGTGAGGCGAAGCGACTCCCAGTTCACCGTTGGGAACGCCGACTGCAACTTCGCAGCAGCTACTGGAATGAACGGCTCAGAAGCAACAGCGCAGACGACCAAGAGTTCCAGCGCCGTTCGCAGCGTGCACGCTGTTCTAGCCGGGTCCACCTTGATGGTCTTCCATGGCTCACGGGTTTCTAGATAGACGTTGCCGACTGACCACAACGCTCGTAGGGAAGCAGCAGCTTTTCTGAACTCCAGTGCATCAAGGAAACCTAGATACTCCTCGAGACGTTGCTGCACGACCACGGCGAGTTCTGCCTCTTCGGCCTCTGGTTCTCCCCCACTCGGCACGCAACTGTCAAAGTGTCGCTCCACTTGCGTGACGGTGCGATTCATCAAGTTTCCAAAGGTGCCGACGAGTTCTTTGTTGACTGCTGTGCCAAACAACTCCCAAGTAAAGCTTGAGTCATCGGACTCGGGAGCATTTGCCATGAGGTACCAGCGCCAGTAATCAGCTGGCAGTAACTCCAGCGCATCAGACATAAAGACGCCACGGTGATCCGAGGTGGAGAATTTTCCTCCGTAATAGGTGAGCCAGTTAAAGGACTTCAGCCGATCGACCAACTTCCACGGCTCGCCCGACCCCAAGAGTGTGGCGGGAAAGCTGAGGGTATGGAAGGGCACGTTGTCCTTACCCATGAACTGGGTGTACTCCACCTGATCCGCCCCACGGTCAAGGCGCCACCAGGAGTCGAACTCGGCTTGTGGGTCGGCGCCGCCGCAACCTGCGTCAGCCCACTCGCGAACAGCAGCGAGGTAGCCAATCGGCGCATCAAACCACACGTACCAGACCTTTCCAGCTACTTCGGGAAAGTCCTCTGGGTCAACTGGAATTCCCCAAGCTAAGTCGCGAGTGATTCCGCGATCCCGCAGTCCCTCGTCTAGCCACTTGTAGGCAATCGAGCGAGTCTGCGTAGGCCAGGAGTCCTTCGTGTCAACCCAGGCACGGATACGATCCGACAAGGCTTCTTGCCGCAAGAAGACGTGGTTACTACTGCGTACTTCAAGATCGGAAGAGCCCGAGATAGCAGAGCGAGGGTCGATCAAGTCGACTGGTTCAAGAGGCTTGCCACAGTTCTCGCACTGATCTCCACGGGCTCGCTCGTAACCACAATTTGGGCAGGTGCCCACCACGTATCGGTCCGGAAGGAACCTTTGGTCGGTGAGTGAATAGACCTGCTCTGTGGATCGGATTTCGCAGAATCCCTCGGAGCGAAGCTTGCGGGCGAAATGGTTGGTGAGCTCATAGTTCTGAGGTCTCGATGTGCGGCCGAACCAATCCCATGACAGGCCGAATTGTTCACACAGTTCACGCTGCACCTCGTGCTGCTCAGCGCAGTATTCGCTCACTGCTTGCCCCGCGGCACTTGCGGCCAACTCGGCTGGGGTGCCGTGCTCATCCGTCGCACAGACAAAGAGCACCTCCTCACCAGACTGCCGGAGGTAGCGGGCATACACATCTGCGGGCAGCATTGAGCCCACTAGGTTTCCAAGATGCTTGACGCCGTTGATATACGGCAAGGCACTAGTTATCAGATGACGTGGCACGAGAGCTCCAGAGTGGTTTGCAGCTTAGATCGTACCGGGCGAGGTAGCGCTGGCTGGGTCAATGCCACAGGGGCGACTGGGGTTGAGTGTCGTAACCCCGCCCTACCATGTAGGCCATGATCACTCCACCACCTTCAAGGTGGTACGGCTTAGATATAGAAACTGACACCACGGTCAATGGACTTGATGCCACCGTGGCTGCAATCGTTGCGGTTGCAGTGTCAACTGCAGAAGAAGACTTCGTCCTGCAAGGCGAGGAAGTGCAGATTCTGACTGATCTTGAGGAACTCATTTCCTCTCTCGCCCCAGGTGTGCTCATCACATGGAATGGCAACTACTTCGACTTACCTTTTATTGCCGAGCGAGCGGCTCGCAGAGGGGTTGAGATGAGTTTGCAGTTCGGGCCGGCCGAGTCATCTAGATGGCCAGCAGCTCGGCACCCCCGGCCGTATGCCTGTAGCTGGGGCGAGCACCGTCACCTAGATGGGTACCAGCTGTATCGGGCAGATTTGGGGCGACAGTTCAAGATCTCTTGTGGGCTCAAGCCTCTGTCACGGATGCTCGGACTCTCCCCTGTCGAGGTTGACCGCACGCAGATTCACCACCTCAGCGAGCAAGAGATGCACGAATACGTAGCTAGCGATGCGCGCCTAGCCCGAGAACTCGTGGCTCGACGCATGCCGCTTGCATACGCACATTGCGATGTACCGGTCCTGACTCACTAGCCGCGCTTGTGCCTGAAGCATCAGGCCTTCGCAGCGCTGCGGGGGATCCATCCCCGCAGATCGCACTTCAACACCGAAGCTAGATCTGTCAGGCTAACTCCGCAGGGTTAGACCCACCCCTTGGGCCTCCAACAAGACCATTCATGGAGGACCTATGCATCGATCCGCGATTCATCAGTTGCGCAACGCTGTACGCGCAAGCGATTACATCGAGCTGATCTCACTAGAGGACGAATTTCTGCTCTACGGGTTTGAGCCCAACACTGAGTTCCTCAGCGTTCACGTTGCACCCTTGCCCGAAGACTCACGAACACCAGCAGCTGGGCTCTTTGGCATCTACCTGCCGGAGTCTTGGCAAGCAGCGGGCATCATCTTGAAGGGCCGAGCCACGCACCCCGAGACTCAAGAGATCCTCAGCGTTGATGCGCTGGTTCGACTCGTGGTGACTCGCTCGGGTGAAACCTGCTCGCAGCTCTTCCTCGATGGAACCAAGCCGAGTCAACCACTCAGCTGCAGTCTGTCGAAGGAGCGACTAGCCGTTGGTCCAGAAAAGCCTATTCACCCAGCGCAGGGGCTACTCACCGACTGCCTCCACCGCATGCTTGGGCTTCCCTCGCTCGGAACTGCCCCGTGCTTGGCAGAACTCGTAGTCGGTCTCTGGCTGAACGAGGTCATGCAGTCTGCAGAGGGTGCAGAGGAACTCACTTGGGAACATGCCGTTGCGTTGCATCCCGGCGAGCCGGGGCTAGGGGCAGTCACCCCGTCGCTAGAGACCATCACCGAGGCCACCCTGCGCGCAGCAGAGCAACTTGACTGGGAGCGGATGCGTCGCAGAGCGGCGATGGGCGAGTTTCATGCGACTGCGCTGGCACCCGAGGAAGCCGAATGGATGGACGCAACCATGTTTGGGCGATGGGTGACGAGTTCCATCCCAGATTCTGCTGCAGTGCTGCGGACGCTCCGGCAACTTGGAGCCGAGCAGGTGTCGGAAAATATCCTCAGAGTTCTGCAGTCGATTCGTGAGACCACGGTGAGCATTAAGTGAACAAAACTGAATGTGGCCATCTGTGGCCCCGCTTCGATCTAACTTGTGTTGAACTGGTTCAGTGTTGAGGAATGCCTTCTTCAACACGCTCCCGCCACCGTCAACTTCCCGCAACCATCTGCAAGGCTGAGACTCATGAGCGCTGTTGCCTTTGATCAAGTCACCAAAAAATTTGGAGACACCGTTGCAGTAGACGAGTTCTCGTTGCAGATTGCTGACGGCGAGTTCATGGTGCTGCTTGGTCCCTCTGGATGCGGGAAGTCCACTGCTCTGCGAATGATTGCTGGACTCGAGGAAATCTCTAGCGGAATCCTGACCATTGGAGCGCGCGTGGTGAACCACATTCCGCCCCGAGAGCGAGATATCGCCATGGTCTTTCAGAGCTATGCCCTGTACCCCCACATGTCGGTCGAAAAGAACATTGAGTCGCCCCTCGTGGCCAATAAGCGGGCAAAGGTTGATGCCACCGAGCGCACACGCAGGGTCCACGAGGCTGCCGAGACCCTCGGCCTAACCGAGTACCTAGAGCGCAAGCCAGGCGAGCTCTCTGGCGGCCAGCGCCAACGTGTTGCATTAGCTCGGGCAATCGTGCGGCGACCAGAAGTGTTCTTGATGGACGAACCCCTCTCCAACCTCGATGCCAAACTCCGCACCCAGACACGTCTAGAACTTGTAGACCTGCACCGCCGCTTGGGCACCACATTTGTTTACGTCACCCACGATCAGGTCGAGGCTATGACGATGGCCGACCGGATCGCAGTGATAAACGAGGGACGCATCCAACAAGTGGGAGCCCCACAAGATGTGTATGAAACCCCGGCCAACATGTTTGTAGCCAGCTTTATTGGCAGTCCTCCCATGAACACCATTCGGGGCACGCTCCAAGGGGCCACCGAGCTTTGTCCTGCCGCAGTCCTAACAGCCGAGGGCGCCATCACAATCGGTAACCCTGGGTCAGCAGTCATTGGCAGCGATGTGGTTCTGGGAATCCGACCCGAGCATCTGCACGTGACAGACCCAGTCGAAACTCCGAGTGCACTGCGAGCAACGATTCAGAACATTGAATTGCTCGGCCATGAGCGACACGTGATTTGCTCTGTAGGTGCCACGCTGATGACTGTTCGACAGCCCAATGACGCGCCTCCCGTTGCCATTGGCCAAGCTATTGCTTTGCAGGCCGATCCCAGCGGCGTGCACCTGTTCGATCCCGCCTCCACGAACCGACTCAATTGAGCCCGGCAGAGCTACACCCCAGCGGCCCAGAGGCCCCAGCCACTGCGGCAACGGCTACGGCAACGGCAACGGCAACAACGGTGGCCCCGCCGGCCAAAGCCCAGACGCGTCGCTTTGGCAACAAGGTGAAAGACGCTGCTTTGGCGTACCTCTTCTTGCTGCCGGCCCTCATCATTTTCGGCGTTTTTGCTTACTACCCCTTGTACCGACTGTTCTGGTACGCAACGCATACACAATCACGGTTCAGAAATAAGCCAGCTAGCTACGTAGGCCTTGAACAACTCAAAACATCCCTAACGAGCAACGATTTTATAAGTGGTCTGACTCACTCAGGGCTGTACATGCTCTACACCGTGCCTCTTGGATTGCTGCTCGGAGTCATGCTCGCAGTGTCAACTCATCGCCGACTGAAGGGCATCAAAGTCTTTCAAACCATTTTTTCCTCGACGGTTGCTTCATCTGTCGCCGTTGCCTCGGTGGTGTTCATCACACTAGTGAATCCAGAGATCGGGTACTTCAAGAACGTTCCGTGGTTAAGCCTGAGCAACCCCACTTCGGCACTGTTTGCCGTCTCGCTCTCTTCGGTCTGGCAGAACTTGGGCCTGACCTTCATCGTGATTCTGGCCGCACTTCAAACCGTCCCCGACGAACTCATCGAGGCAGCGACCCTGGACGGATACGGAGCAATCCGCCGATTCTGGCGCATTACTGTGCCGCTCATCTCTCCGGCGCTGTTGTTCTTAGGAATCGTTCTGGTCGTGAACGCCCTGCAGGCCTTCGCTCAGATTGAGATTCTCACAGGCGGCGGACCCGGTGGCGCCACAGAAACCCTCTTGTTCAAGATTGCCGACCCACGAGGTATCAGACCACTCGGCGTTCGAGCCTCATACTCGCTTGGCCTTTTTGTCCTGACTGCAGTGGTAGCAGGTGCTCAATACTCCATCATGTCGAAGCGGGTGCACTATGGCGACTGACTCCACCGAGCCGACGGAAATCGCAGCTAGCCCCGCAGAGTCCGCAGGGCAGATTGTTGACCCGCTCGTACCGGCCCCCTATGACAACGACAAAGCCGTGCAGCCGCCGAGAAGCGGGTTTCGCAACGCCGTTGCAACAACAACCACCTATCTGGTTCTCACCGCTCTGTCGGTCATCGTGCTGTTCCCGATCTACATGCTGCTGCTGCGGGCACTTTCTAGTCCCCTCAAGTACATCTCGGCAGGTCAGCCCCTCTACCCCGTCTCGATTGAGTGGGACGTATTTAACCGGGCCTTCGGCCAAGCCAGCCTTGGGCGCTCAATGGGGTTGTCCTTCGTGGTCACCTTTGTGATTGTTATCGCCCAGCTCCTCACCGCTGTCCTTGCTGCCTATGCCTTTGCCTTTCTCGAATTCCCCCTCAAGAAACTCGCATTTGTGTTAGTTATCGGCACTCTGCTCCTGCCAATCGAAGTCACGCTCATTGCCAACGTTGAGATCATCCGCAAGCTGCATCTGCTCAACTCTGTTCCAGGGTTGACCTTGCCATTCCTCGCGACTGCCATCGGCATCTTCTTGATTCGACAAGGCTTCTTGGGAATACCACGCGATCTGCGCGACGCCTCCGAACTCGACGGCTACGGCCACTTGCGGTTTCTTTTCAAAGTCGCCATGCCCATGAGCAAGGCAATCATCGGCAGCTTTATCGTGATTGCATTTCTCGGGGCTTGGAACCAGTACGTGTGGCCACGGTTCGCAACAGACCGCGGTGCCTGGCAAACAGTGCAGGTTGCCTTGCGCACGATCGGGTCCGAGAACCCCGGCGAACTCAACTTAGGATTTGCAGCCGCTATCGTTGCATCGCTGCCACTTCTGGCACTTCTCATCTTCTTCCAGCGGCAAATTGTTCGGGGCCTCACCGCCGGTGCGGTCAAAGGTTAAGTCCGAAGATTAAACTCACCGAACTGCAGTCCCTCCTCTCACACCATCCCCTACCCACAAGGGAATCATGAAATATCAGCTGATTGCTCGCCCGCTCGTAGTTGCCGTTTTGGTCCTTGTTGGTGCCTCGTGCAGCAGTGGGAGCGACTCGAGCAGCGAGTCCACCGGGCAAGGCCAAAGCAGCAGCACGGCCCTAGAGTCCACGCCAGCCAACTGCCCAGTACAAGCCCTAGATTCGGCTAGCGAGCCGGTTGAATTAACCGTTTGGCACCCGTATAACGCTCTCACCAAAGAATCCCTCGAAAAGGCTGCAGCGGCGTACAACTCATCGCAGACCAAAGTGAATGTCTCGGTCGAGGCTCAGGGAACCTATGAAGAGCTCCTGAAGAAGTACGAGGAGAGCCTGGGAGACCCTTCTTCGCTCCCGGACCTTGTCTTCGCCGAGGACACCACACTGCAATTCATGATTGATTCAGGCTCTGTCATTCCCGCCGCCGATTGCATCGCAGCAGACCCAGCCGCCGGTCAGTTCTACAAGGAACTCCTCCCCGCTGTGAGAAACGCGTTCAGCTCCCAAGGCCAGCTCTGGCCCGGAGCCTTCGGAGTCTCTATGCCCATCATGTACGTCAACAACGCTCACCTAGCTGCTGCCGGGCTCAGTCCAACAGCACTTCCCACGACTCTGGATGAGGTGCGTACGGCTGCCGAAAAGATCAAGGCAGCGCAGATCCCAGGGGTTGAGTTCCCCGTTGTGATGGAGCTCTACGGGTGGTTCCCCGAGAACTGGCTCACTGGCGTACAGCAAGAGATTGTCGATCAAGGCAACGGCCATGACGGGCGTGCAACCACATCCGAAATGAAGAACAAGTACACCACCGAGATTCTCGACTGGATGCAAGGGATGCAACAAGACGGCCTGCTGAAGGCCTACCCGTACGCAGCAGGAATCGACCAGTTCTTGGCAATGGGCAACCAGAGTTCCTCGATTCTGATCGACGGGTCGCGGGCGATCACCACGGTCAATGCAATCGTGCAGAACTCCTATACGGGCGACACTGTGGAGGGAGCCGGCTCAGTAGACAGCGCTGCGCTTGCCGGACTCGACCTAGGCGTCGGGCTCGTACCCGGGTTGAAAGCAGCCGGCCAAGGCGCCGTTTGGGGATCGGCCGCGTACCTTGTGGCCGGCCCTGAGGATGCAAAGATCGCTGCGGGTTGGGATTTCATGAAGTTCTTCAACTCAACTCCGGTGCAAGTGGATTGGACTCTTCAAGGCTCCTATCTGCCGGTCTCAACTGCGGTGCAAGAAGATCCAACCATCGTGAACTATTTTGCCAACGACCCCGCAGGCAAGTGGCTGGGTGTTGCCAACCAGCAACTCCTCGGCCTTGATCCGGACTTTCCCGGCCCAGTCATTGGCCCCTACAACCAGTACCGCTCCGGAATCCACAAAATGCTCGAAGGGGTAGTCCTTGGCGGGGATGATCCCACAACGGCGCTGTCTGAGTTCAACAAGAAGTTCCAATCAGACCTAGATACCTACGCCCAAGAGGTTGCCGGGTAGTAGCACTGGCAGGACCACCAAGCAAAGAATGCACTGTTTACTTTGTGTTTAGAGAAAACAGGCGTTTGCTCTGCTTCAGACCACTAGGTTGAACGGCACCCGGAGGCTTCGTACTTCGAGTTGATATGTCCATTGCCCACGCACAGGAGAGCTGCCAGATGCAGAATCAGTCCAACCCTCGATCGCTCAACTCCTCGAGGTCTCGGCAGTTCCGGCTCATGCCATGGACGCAGCTCGGGGCGGCACTACTCCTAGTGCTAGCGATGTTCGCAGTCTCATGCAGCTCTTCAGATAGTGGCGACTCAGCCTCGGGCAACACAAGCGAAGGCGATGCGTCGCTCTGCCCCGTTGCTGCCCTCGACAGTGCTGACGGGCCAGTCAAGATCACCATCTGGCACGCATGGATCGGCCTTACTGCCAAGACCCTAGAAAGCATTGCGGACTCGTACAACAAGAGCCAGGACAAGGTGGTGCTCGCAGTCGAAGCACAAGGGACCTACGAGGAGCTTCTGAAAAAATACCAAGATGCTCTCGGAGATCCAGCGTCTCTTCCTGACATCGTGCTGAGCGAAGACACCACGACACAGTTCATGATTGATTCTGAGTCGATCGTCCCCGCACAAGATTGCATAGCTGCCGACGACACAGCCGCAGCTATCTACAAGAATATTCTTCCGGCGGTCATCAGCGGCTACACCGTGGATGATGTGCTCTGGCCTGCCGCATTCTCGGTGAGCGAGCCCGTGCTGTACGTAAATCAGGCTCACTTGGCTGCTGCAGGAGTTGACTCTGCCCCCGCAGCGTTGCCGAAAACCCTGGCCGAGCTTCGTTCCACCGCAGAGAAGATCAAGGCTGCGAATATCCCCGGCGTAGAACAGCCACTCGTACTTCGCGTCGACTCGTGGTACCTCGAACAAGCACTTGCTGGCGTGCAACAGCCGGTAGTGAATAGCAGCAACGGCCGCTCAGGGTTGGCTACAACCTCGGAACTGATCAGCGACCCAACAACTGAAGTGTTTCAGTGGTTCCAGTCCATGCAACAAGACGGCCTACTCAAAGCAGTCCCCTACTCAGACTCCTTCGGGCAACTCTTTGCCATGGCACTACAGACCTCTTCGATGCTTATTGACACCTCTACCGCAATCACCTCTGTGAACGCTGCGATCGAAGGAACGTTACGGAATGAAGACATTGGCGCAGCAGATCTTGGAATCGACCTGTCGACGGTGAAGTTCGACACTCTCAAGATTGGTGTGGGGCTCAATCCCGGCCTCAAGGAAGCGGGGGTTGGCCAGATCGGTGGAGCAGGTTGGTACATGGTCAACAGCGGCAAGGACGCCTCAATTGCAGCCGCTTGGAACTTCATGAAGTACTTCAACGAGACTCCTCAACAAGTTCGCTGGACGCTTGAAGGCTCGTACCTACCGGTATCAGAGACTGCACGTGAAGACCCAGCGCTACTTGCGGCCTTTCAGGACACGCAGCGTGGCCAATGGTTAGCCGTGGCCTCGGATGGCCTCGTGAACCTTGACCCAGAGTTCCCTGGCCCCGTGATTGGCCCATATAACGAGTTCCGCTCGATCACACGCAGCGCGCTCGAGCTGGTCACCACTGGCGGAGGCGAAGTCGCCCCTGTGATCAAAACTGCCAACACCGAGTTCCAAGCAGCCTTGGACCAGTACGCCAGCGAGGTCGGCGGCTAAATCAGGTTGAGTCGGCGGCTCATATCGCTACAGAACCGGCCCTCGGGGTCGGCAGCATTGCGAATCTGCCGCCACTCATCAAGGCGGGGGTACATAGCCGGAACGAGCTCAGGGCGAACCCGGCTGTCCTTCGCCAAATACACACGCCCTCCGGCTTGCACCACAAGCTCGTCGAGCTCATCGAGTAAGCGGTCGAGGTTGGCAGCCACGGGGATGTCAAGCGCCAGAGTCCACCCCTTGGTTGGGAACGACAGCGGTGCGATGTTGCCCGGACCAAAGCGCTTTAACACAGCAAGGAATGAGGACGCTCCGGCGGCCGAGAGCCGTTCGACGGTGGTTCGAACCACATCAGTGGCATCGTCCGGGACGGCAAACTGCCACTGCAAGAATCCTCGCTGCCCGTACAAGCGATTCCAATCCTCAATCATGTCGAGAGGGTGGAAGAACGCCTCGATGCTCGAGATGTGATCACGCTTTAGCTTCGGGGCTTTGCGATACCACAACTCGTTGAACGCCCGAATCGTGAGTCGGTTGAGTAGCCCCGAAGGAAACAGGTCCGGCGGTGAAATCAACTGGTGCGGCGAATACTTATACGGGTCGTCATGGCCAGCCGCTAGCGCCTCTTCACGAGTAGCAAAGCGCCCTCGCTCCAAGATCGAACGCCCCATGTGAGCGCCGGTGGCGATCAGGTCGATCCACGCCACCGAGTAGTCGTAGTACTCATCACCTTCGCGCATGAGCGACATCACACCGTCAAGGTCATCGGTGCGGTCTGTATCGACCACCACAAAGCTCGAGCCAATGGGAGTCATCTGGATGGTTGCATCCACCACAATCCCAGTCAGTCCCATGCCGCCGATGGTGGCCCAGAACAACTCGGGCTCTTGCGATGGAGAGAGCTCACGAAGTGCCCCGAAACCGTCGATCAGTCGAAGCGACAGCACGTGGCTACCCCATGAGCCTTTGATGTGGTGATTCTTTCCGTGAATATCGGCAGCTATTGCGCCGCCAACGGTGACTGAGCGGGTTCCGGGAGTGACGGGAACAAACATGCCGAGCGGAACAAACCATTTCATCAACTCGTCAAGGCTGGTTCCTCCCAGCACTTGCACCTGAGAGCGTTCGAGATCGACATCAATCACACCGGATCGCTTCGGCCCATCGAGTACCAGGCCGCCCGCATTCTGAGCGCAGTCGCCGTAGCCGCGACCAAGACCACGAGCAATAATTCCTCGGCCATTCGCAGCCTGAACAGCAGCGACGACTTCATCGGTGCTGCGCGCATGGACCAAGTCGGCCGAAGTCGGAGAAGTCCGGCCCCATCCAACGAGCAGCTTCTGTTCAATTTCGAGCTCAGGCGAGGTCACCCGTAAATTCCGATCGCCAGCAGGACTACCCAGATTGCACCCATGACCTGCATGAGTCGATCATGAAGGATCACATCCTCGGGAGCCGAACCCTTCCCCTGATCGACAAGCAGAGCGTACTGAAGCACTGCAATCAAGAACGGGATGATTGAGATCTGAGCCCAGGGCGAAGCGTCGTTCAAGCTGGCATGTTCTACAGCCCAGAGGCAGTAACTAATCACCAGCGCTGCGACGGATACAGCACGAAGAAAGCCCAGATATTCAAGGCTGTAGGCCCCGAGCGTTGGCCGAAGCTCCGCTGCGCGGTCTCCAAGCTCCTTCTTCTCTGCAAAGCGCTTAGCAGAGGCGATAAACAGCGATCCAAACAGCGAAATAATCAAGAACCAGTCCGACACATCCACTTCGGCGGCAAATGCGCCACCGAGTAGGCGCAAAATGAACCCGGCCGACAAGATCACCAGATCCAGAATTGGTATTGCTTTCAAGAAGAGCGAATAGCTCGTGGTGAGCACCGCATAGATGGCAACCACCATGGTGATCTGCGGGTTATCGAGCCAAGCAACGGCAAGGCCACCCACAAAAAGCACCACTGCCATGGCGATGCCCAACGGAATGGGCACGATCCCCGCAGCGATAGGTCGATTGCATTTGGTCGGGTGCTGACGATCCGATTCAACATCGAGAATGTCATTGAGCAGGTATGTAGCCGAGGACACCATGCAGAAAGCAACAAAACCGATGATGGTGAGTTTGAGCCGGTAGGGCTCAGTAATGACCCCCGCCGCTGCCGGCGCTACAAAGACCAGAACGTTCTTCGGCCACTGCTTTGGCCGGCACGCCTTGAGCATGCCCGCGGGCAAACTGGTTTTTGTAGGCGTCTTGGTCAACTGTTCTGCCACGACGCCCCTTTCTGGTCTCCATCATGATGAGCACATGTGGTGATACGGATCGCCGTTTGAGCATACAGAGACTGAATGTCTTTTCGGAATCTTTGAGGTATCAAGTGGGGAAACCCCAGATGCGATTCACAGGCGATATCAGCGCTGAAGGCCCGGTAACACCACCAAACTCACCAGAACTCCAAGCTGAATCACTGTGGGAGGAGGCGCTAACTCGCCGAACCAAGCCGGCGGACCAACCTGCCACCAAGCAAAGCTCTCGGCAAAATCGCCGCAGCCACTCGCAAAGTCCGCCACGCCGGGAACGACAAACCATGGAACCCCCGAACCCATCTTCCGTGCAGACATCCACGCTCGCCGATCGCCATCATCAAAGAAAGTCAGATCCACTGCATGCCCCATCTCATGGGCCACCACATGGGCCAAGCTCTGCGGGCTATCGCCACTTCGTAGATACACCTCGATTCTTCGATCAGCTGGGTAGGTCATGCCACGGTAACCAGTACGAGCGCCGAGGAAGCGCAGCTCCCAACCCTTGAGCGAGTTCTGCCAGTCGTATTGAATGAGTCCCAAGGCCTGAGCCGCAAGCGCTCGATCCTGCGGGGATGTCAGGTTTTCGACTGCCTGAGCGGCTCCCGACTCAAGCACAATCGGCGCTACTTGGGGTTGAGCCGGAGGCAACGCATTTTGCGATGGCACTTGCCGATCCGATGGAACCTCGGGAGAAGCTAGAGGAGAACTGAACGAGTTTGGGACGCCCGAGGAGTGAGCAGGCGTGTTTGCATCCACGGATCCTTTCGCGGCCTTGGCAACCTCGGCTGCAAGAACCTCGGCAGGTACGTTGCTCGGGCCACTCATCGCCCCATCAGGTTGATCCTGACTCAGCGGCTCGCTCGGGTAGTTGCCAATAGCAGACTTAATTTCGACGGTTTCGCCTTGGGCGTCAATCGTTGTGCAGGCGCTGAAACCGCAAACAGCACAGGCCGCAAGAACCAACAGGTATCGCCTAAACCCCAGGACCAATGCAGCTTCCGACACAGAAACCAAAGGCTAGCCGAGCACCACTACTCGTCTTTATGCAGAGCAACATCTAGAGCAGCCTGTACTGCATCCTCGGAATATTCACTCAAGCTGCGGCCCTGGGCTGCCCGAAAGAGTCGGTCATTGACTGCTCGTCCAATTCCTTGTGGTGTGGTTGATTGAACCAAGAGCAGCTCT
>CAFBMG010000008.1_pt1 | contig 22710 bp, 20 predicted proteins | sample 7268431 | NCBI WGS metagenome assembly CAFBMG01 (sample SAMEA6814054, study PRJEB35770) | freshwater metagenome | biome: Freshwater; feature: Freshwater reservoir; material: water | place: Czech Republic | collected 2017-05-23 | depth 30m m | reverse complement strand
GTAGCTCAGCCTCGGGTGCGTATCAGTTTCTGAGCAGTTCTTGGCGCACGCTCTCTGCACGGGCCGGTTACCCCGGCTATGGCACCGCAGCGCAGGCTCCTTGGCATGTGCAAGATGCAGTAGCGCTCTACACCCTGAACTCCGGTGGCCGATCGGCTTGGAACGGCAGCGGCTGCTAATAACCCGACTTGTAACGTCAGATCATTGCCCCCCGTTCTGTCATGCGTGTGACCCTCTCTAGGAGGTCGCACGCATGACAGAACACGTTTTGGCCGGGTGTGCCTTGGGTTTCAGCTGTTTCTCGAGAACAGAACTGTTTGTTACAGAACTGTTTTGTTAGAGCGCTGAGGTTCCGAGCAGCGATCCGATGGCAAACGTCAGGCCAAGTGCAATTGCGCCGCCGATGCCCACACGTAGCGCACCTCTAGCTAGGCTCGCTCCACCAAGGCGAGCAGCGACTGCGCCCAGTGCAAGCAGCCCAACAAGCGTTGCCACTGCAATGGCGATTGCTCTGATTCCAGCAGGGGCAAGAGCAGCAACTGCGAGCGGCAAGGCTGCGCCCACGGCAAAGCTAAAGAACGACGAGACTGCTGCCTCGAGCGGCTTGGCGAGTGTGAGTTCACTCTGGCCGAGTTCGTCACGTAGGTGCGCTTCTAGCGGGTCATGAGCCATGAGTTGCAGCGCGACTGACCCGGCAAGCTCGGGCGTGAGGCCGCGAGACTCATAGATGCCAGTGAGTTCCGCCAGTTCGCCTTCGGGATCCTCCTCGATTTCCTTTGCCTCAATGGTGCGCTCAGCTAGCTCAACATCGCGTTGGGAACTCACCGATACGTATTCGCCCAGCGCCATCGATGCAGCTCCCGCTGTCAGGCCAGCGATTCCTGCGAAAAGTATCTGGGTCTCGTCTGCGCCAGCGCTCGCCACGCCAAGAAGGAGAGCGCCAGTAGAGAGAATGCCGTCGTTGGCTCCAAGTACTGATGCCCTGAGCCAGCTTGTACGGCTGCTTTTGTGGGACTCAAGATGTCGACGCGCTGGTCCGTGATGTGGGGGCATGAACACAAAGTTAGTGCGAGTGTGTGAAACGATTCCTGCGTGGAACCGAATGCCTTAGAACTAGCTGCAGAGCGCGCTGAGCCCAGGACTGCATTTGTGCTTGGCGGTGGCGGCAAGTTGGGTACGGCCGAGGTTGGAATGCTCGAAGCCCTTGCAGAGAAACAGATCGTTCCCGATGTGGTACTTGGAACCTCGATCGGGGCAATCAACGGTGCGGCCGTGGCGGCCGATCCCAGTGTCGAGGGTGTGGGTCGTCTGCGCTCTTTGTGGACAGGAATGGAAGCGAGCGGCGTGTTCGGCGGTAGTGCAGTTGAACGCCTTCGCCATATAACAAGTGCAAGAACGAGCCTGCATTCAAACAGCGCTCTGCGCAGACTCCTTGAACAAGCTCTGCAGGAGCGACACATCGAGAACCTGCCGATCAGGTTTGAGTGCGTAGCTGCCTGTATCGAGACAGCAGGTGAACACTGGTTTACCTCTGGTCCACTCGTAGATGCCGTGCTCGCCTCGAGTGCTGTTCCGGGACTGCTACCCCCCGTGCAGATCGGTGATCGACATTATCTTGATGGAGGAATTGTTGACTCGATTCCCCTACAGAGAGCTGTTGATCTTGGAGCGACCAGGATCTTCGTGCTGCAAGTGGGACGAATAGAGCAACCGCTCACTGTTCCCAAACGGCCACACGAGGTTGCGCTTGTGGCGTTTGAAATCGCAAGACGGCGGAGCTTCACCCTCGCCATGGCAAAGCTTCCGGCGGGGGTTGATGTGCACGTTTTGCCAACTGGAGGTACCGGGCCGCGATCAAGCGACTTGCGGCAGTTTCGGTATCGGGACTTCTCTGATGTTCATCACCGAATGGTTTCGGCGAAAAGCGCCACCCTTGTCTACCTAGAGTCGAATGGGTTAGCCGGAATGAATCCCGAATGAGCGCAGGATTGCCACCACGGGTCTTTCGCCGACTGTTTCTGGCACCTGCCATGGTTGCGTTTACAGCGTTCTTGCTCGCAGTGACCCCACTTGTGCTGCTGGTGCTTGCGTTTCTGGTGCGGTTTTTGCCGGGCCGCTGGCGCGCATTGCGGCTGTTTTGGTTTCTGTTGGTCTATCTGTTGCGAGAAAGCCTCGGGATTTTTGGCCTTCTCTCACTCTGGTTGCTGAGCGGTTGTGGTTGGAAGCTGCAATCAGAACGTTTTGCGCGAGCTCATGTTCGCCTCACGGGTTGGTATCTGCGCGGCCTAGTCGGGTCGGCTTCAAAGGTGCTGGGACTTTCGTTGATCACCGAGTCAGTTCCCGATGATCTTGCCCTCGGGCCAACCCGATCTGTCATCTTGCAGCATCGTACAGAGCCAGTTCCCGTTCGGCCCGTGCTGGTGTTTAGTCGTCATGCTGGTGCTGGGGACTCGTTTATTTTGGCGCACTTGCTCATCAACGTTTACGGCCGGCGGCCGCGAATTGTGCTGAAGGATCTGTTGCAGCTGGATCCATGCATTGACGTTGTGCTGAACCGGATGCCAAACAGTTTTATCAGCCCTAACCCACCCCCTGGCTCAGGCGTGATTGAGTCGATCGAGAGTCTTGCTAGCAACCTTGAACCAGACGGTGCACTTTTGTTGTTTCCCGAAGGCGGCAACTTCAGCGAGCGCCGAAGGAGCCGAGCGATTGAGCGTCTCCAACAACAGGGCCTAGATCAAGCAGCAGAGTCAGCGGCTGGTCTGGTGCATGTCTTGCCACCTCGACCTGGGGGCGCCTTTGCCGCAATTGATGCCTCTCCCGATTCTGATGTCCTGTTCGTAGCGCATACAGGCCTTGAGCAAGTGTCTACTCTGGGCGACTTGTGGTCGGGTCTCCCCTTAGACCGAGAGGTGCGGATCACCTGGTGGACGGTTCGCCATGAAGACATCCCAGTCGATCCGCGTGAACGCGTGCTGTGGCTCTACGAGTGGTGGGAGCGAATTGACGATTGGATTGAGCAGCGACGTGACCCACGCCATCTCAGCGCGCCGCGCCTTGCCCCCGGCGAACTTCTAGCCGCCAAGGACTAGCTTGTGACCCGTGTCTGACGGTGATGTTCAAGTTGATACAAGTCCTCTTTCTAGTGAGCTGCTGAATTCCGCATGGGCTCAGGCGGGGCTCACGACTGCCGAGGTTGCTGACCGTGTTGCTGCCGGACAGGTCAACAAATTGCCGCATGCACCTGATCGCACGGTGGGGCAGATAATTCGAGCGAATGTGATCAATCCGGTCAACGGAATTGTTGGGTTCATGCTGGTGCTGATTGTCATCGCTGATGGCATCGGGCCCGACATGTTGTTCGGTGGGGTGATTATCACTAACTCCGTGATCGGAATCGTCCAAGAGCTACGCGCTCGGTCGGCACTGAACCGGCTTGCGGTGTTGACGGCACCTCATGCTGTGCTGATGCGTAATGGTGAGCAGTTTGAGTCTGGGGTGGAAGAGGTGGTTCTTGATGATCTGCTGATACTTGCGCCAGGTGCGCAAGTGGTGGTTGATGGCCAAGTTGTCGATTCCACTGGCTTGGAACTGAATGAATCACTTCTCACGGGTGAGTCTGACCCAGAGCACAAGGCAGTTGGTGCACAGGTGCTTTCGGGCAGCTTTGTTTCGTCTGGGTCTGGCAAGTATCGGGCACTCAAGATCGGTGCAGATTCTTACGCTGCGAGCTTGGCTCAAGAGGCCCGCAAATTTTCACTAGTCGACTCCGAGCTTCGGTCCGGGGTGAACAAAATTCTCAGGGTCTTGATGTTGGCGATTCCGCCGATTGCCATTCTTTTGTTCTGGCGCCTCATGCAGACAAACGAGGGCGACTGGCGCACTGCGTTGTCTGGGGTGGTGGCAGCCTCGGTGGCCATGGTGCCAGACGGGTTGGTCTTGTTGACCAGCATTGCGTTTATGGCGGGTGTGATTTCGTTGTCGAAGAAGAACGCACTGCTTCGCGAGTTAGCCTCGGTAGAGCTTCTGGCTCGAGTCGACACGCTATGTCTTGACAAAACCGGCACGATCACAACGGGCAATATTGTGGTGGCAGAGTTGCTCATTCTTGATGCCAGTACCGGACGGAGTCAGCCCAATGCAGAGATGCTGTTGGCCGCCGTTGGTGCGAGTGACCCGGATCCAAATGCAACTCAACGAGCTATTGCACAGGCCTATCCCGAGGCCCCCAACTGGGAGCTGATTGACACTGTCCCATTCTCTTCGGCCCGGAAGTGGTCGGCAGCGCAGTTCGATTTGAACAGCCCAGGTAAAGAGGAAGCCAAAAGTATCGCTGTGTATATGGGTGCCCCAGAGTTCTTGCTCGGTGAAACTGAGTCAGCAATCTCTACCCAAGTAGCAGAGCAAGCCGAGCTAGGCCGACGAGTGATTCTGCTTGCAACTGCTGCTCAACTCACTGCCGAAGACCTGCCTGGTGATCTGCACCCAGTAGCGCTGGTGTTGCTCGAGGATGAAGTTCGCGATGACGCTCATGAGACCCTGCAGTACTTCATTGAACAGGGAGTCACCCTCAAGGTCATCTCGGGGGATCATCCAGGAACCGTGGCAGCAGTTGCTCGACGTGCAGGTGTGCCAAACGCGAGTTCCGGTATCGATGCCCGAGAGTTGCCCGAGGATGAGGAAGAACTTGCAGAGTTTGTCTCTGCGCATACGGTGTTTGGTCGAGTCACCCCTCGGCAAAAGCGGGCAATGGTGAAGGCCTTACAGTCGCAGCACCACGTAGTTGCCATGACTGGCGACGGTGTAAACGATGTGCTGGCGCTGAAGGATGCCGATATGGGAATCGCCATGGGTTCCGGCTCTGGAGCAAGCCGCTCAGTAGCGCAGCTTGTGCTGATGGATGACAAGTTCTCATCGTTGCCGAGCGTGTTGGCAGAAGGCCGACGCGTCATGAACAGCGTGGAGCGCGCCTCGAACCTGTTTATTTACGGAACCGTGTATGCCGTGCTCATCTCGTTGACGGTGTCTGTGGCGGGAGTGGAGTTCCCATTCTTGCCTCGGCACCTAACACTGGTCCGGGCTCTCAGCGTAGGAATCCCCGGCGTGTTCTTGGCTTTAGCTCCGGATCATCGCCGATCTCGGCCCGGGTTTTTGTCTCGAGTTGTTCGCTTCGCAGTACCTGCCGGCCTGATAGCGGGTACTGCCGCTCTGATCGTCTATTTCACAGCGCTGCACACACAGGGATCGAACCTGACTGAGTCTCGAACGGCAGCAACAGTGACGTTGCTTGGGGTTGGCCTTGCCATTCTGATCAGGCTCACGGGCAGCCTTCCGTCTTGGCGCTGGGCGCTGATAACTGCCATGGGGCTAGGGGTGGTCCTGGCCCTGACGCTACCTTTTACAAAAGAGTTCTTTGACCTGGAGTACCCACCAACCGCTGTCTGGCAGGTGATGGTGGTGGTCGTGCTGCTCGCTGGCATAGCAGTGCAGTTTGTCCCGGTTGCAGGAGATACAGACGAGTCAGCGTTGCCCGCGAACACTGTTGCGTGACCTGCGGTAAGTTTTGGCTTCACATCCGAAAAATAACATCACCCGAGAGGAATGAAGATGGCCTTTGAACTACCGCCACTTCCCTATGCCAAGGATGCCTTGGCCCCACATATTTCAGAAGAGACTCTGGAGTATCACTACGGCAAGCACCATCAGACCTACGTGACCAATCTCAACAAAATGGTCGAGGGAACCGACTTCGAGAACTCTTCGCTTGAGGAGGTCATCATGAACTCAGAGGCCGGCGTGTTTAACAACTCGGCCCAAATCTGGAACCACACCTTCTACTGGAGTTCGATGGCCCCCGATGGCGGCGGCGCCCCAACTGGAGAGGTTGCCGACGCAATCAATTCTGCTTTTGGCTCTTACGACACCTTTGTCGAGAAGTTCAAAGAGGCTGCAACCACCCAGTTCGGGTCCGGTTGGGCTTGGCTCGTTGACGCAGGCTCTGGCCTTGAAATCATGAAGACTGCCAACGCAGATCTTCCTATGAAGCACAATGCCAAGGCCCTGCTCACCATTGATGTTTGGGAACACGCCTACTACATCGATTTCCGCAATGCCCGCCCCAATTACATCGGTACCTTCGTAGACAGCTTGATCAACTGGGATTTTGTTGCTGCGAACATGGCTTCGTAATTGATTTGAATACTTTGGCCTCGAGCAGTCGCGTACCTTTGCGGGTAGAGCGGCTGCTCGAGGACAGCGTTGCGATATTTTCGGAACCTGAGCGCACCAACTGCTCCCGCTCAGGTTTCTTGTGAACCGAGCAGTTCTTGATTCTGTAGGTGCAGATGTCGGCTGTTAGCGAGTCGCCTCCGTCAATCTGGAGTGCGCAGTACCGCTTTTTGTTGGCCGGAGTTGTCTGCCTCGTCACCGTGGTTGCCTTCGAGGCCATGGCGATTAGCACCGTTATGCCAGTCGTCGAGGATGACCTTGGCGACCTTTGGCTCTATGGGTGGGTTTTTTCTGCGTTCTATCTCGGCACCCTGATCGGCGTGGTTGCCGGCGGGCACTCCGCAGATCGAACCCGACCAGTCCTGCCGATGATGTTTGGTATTGGTCTATTTTTGGTTGGCCTCTTCGTCGGGGGCTTTGCGCCAACGATGGCAGTGCTGGTGTTTGGGCGACTGCTGCAAGGCGTTGGCGCTGGAGTGGTGTCTGCTGTGTCGTATGTGTGCGTTGGCCGGGGATTTCCGGCGGTACTTCACCCCGCAGTATTCGCAGTGATGTCTACTGCTTGGGTGGTCCCCTCGCTGGTTTCGCCGTTGATGGCCTCGCTGATTGCAGACCAAGCCGGGTGGCGCTGGGTCTTCTTGGGGTTGATTCCTCTGACTCTTGTTGTAGCTCTCGTCGGTGGACGTGCAGTGGCAACCATCGACGCACCCGCTCAGACCGAGCTCAACAAAGCGGAAACTCCCATCGGTAGGGTGGTGATTCTCGCCCTTGGGTCTGCGCTGCTGCTAGGCGGATTAGGAATGGAGATGATCTGGATCGGCCTGATTGTCGCCTTGGCCGGTGTGCTGATCGCCTTACCTGCTTTCACCAGGCTGACACCGCGGGGAACCCTTGCTGCTCGCCCTCGTTTACCCGCTGCAGTGCTCATTCGTGGTGTGCTTACCTTCAGTTTTTTTGCAGCTGACACATTTATTTCCCTCTCGCTCACCTCGGTTCGTGGCGAGTCAACGGTCTATGCGGGGGTCGTACTGATTTTCTCCACGGCTACCTGGACTGCAGGGTCTTGGTTGCAGGCGCATTACGGGCGTCGAATGGGTGGCGGATACGTGGTGGGCCTTGGCGGACTTGCACAAGCAATCGGCGCAGTCGTTCTTGCCTTGTCCCTGTGGTCAGTTGTGCCGGTGTGGTTTTGGATTGTTGGGTCGGCAATCATGGGCCTTGGTATGGGTATGGCCTACACAATGTTGTCGGTGGTGACCTTAGACGAGGCCGCGATTGGCTCCGAAGGAGAGGCTTCCTCGGCATTGCAGATGTCGGACATCTTGGGAGTGGCCTTGGGGGCAGGTCTTGCCGGGGTATTGGTGAGCTTGGGTGATCGACTGGGCCTCGAACCGTGGGTTGCGCTCGCTGCTGTGTTTGTGATGTCAGCGCTGATGGGTGCAGCAGTGTTGGCGTTGTCGCCCAGACTGTCTCGTCCCGTGGCTGTGCCCGGAGTGTTGAACTAGCTCGCAGGTGGGAATTCAGAAACCTGTATCAAATTCTTGTAGAGCGCGTCGAAAATGCCGAGCAGATCTTTCGCCCTGTAGCCAAGGTCATGTATTGGTTTGCGGTATCCCACTGCTTCATTCAACACAGTTCGCTGGGGGATAAATGGGTGCCAAACCGATTGTTTTCCCATCAGGCGATTGAGCGACTCCTCTTGCCGCTTCGCTTCGACCGAGGCAGAAGGAGAGCGGTTGACGATGACCCCGCCAATATCAAGGCTTGGGTTGAGTTCGGCCCACACCTCGTCGACTACCTCTAGCACTGCCTCCGCCCCACGAATCGACAACGCCGAGAGTTCTACGACCAAAAACACCAGATCGGCAGCGGCAAGGCCCGACCGCGTAGTGGGGCCAAGCGACGGTGCGCAGTCGATCAGCACAAAGCGGTACTCGCTGGCCATGGGGGTGATCGCTCGGCGCAAGCGGAGCGCCGAGTCTGAGTCGGTTGCATCACCTTCACGATCAATCAGATTGCGACTCGAGGGCAAAACATCGATTCCGGCACCCCATCCCGAGGTGACAGTGGCGGCTGCGGCCACGGCGGGGTCGCCGGTGTTCAGTACGTCGGTCACAGACAAGTACTCGTTGCTGGCCTCAACACCGAGCGCCCAGCCTGCGCTTCCCTGCGGGTCTAGATCAATCACTAGGCATGGGTCGCCGGCTCGCTGAGCAGCGGCGGCCAAGCCCAAAGTGATCGTGGTTTTTCCCACGCCGCCCTTCTGGTTCAAGATCGCCGACACCGTAGTCACTGGCGTTATCGTGCCACGTTCATCTCCAAGCCCAAAATGGTACGGGGCGTTTGCGGGCAGCTGGGCTGACTTTCCTAGCCGAGCCTGCAATCCTGTAAGCATGAGTTTTTCGGAGAGTGATCCACCATCTCCAACCAAGGCGAACCAAGAGCGTCTTGGTCCGGTCGCAGGTTCGCGAGCCGGGGATGCGTATCTGGTGCAGCCGGATGCGGGACCAAGTCACGGGGTGTTGTTGCTGCATTCTTGGTGGGGGCTGACCCGGGGCGTCAAGGACCTTGTTGAACGCCTTGCCGATGAGGGCCACACCGTGTTGGCTCCGGATCTACTTGGCGGAGTGGTTCCCAGTGATGCACAAGAGGCTCAGCAACTGCTCGCCGAGTCAGACCCGAACGCAACGGCTGCGCTGATTATGTCGAGCTTGATTGCGCTGCGGGCGAACACGCTGGATCCGCAAGCGCGAGTATCGGTGGTGGGGTTTTCGATGGGAGCATCTTGGGCGCTGTGGTTAGCGACTCGCCTGCCCACCGATGTTGATGCCGTGGTGGCCTATTACGGATCTCAAAATATTGACTTTGACGAGCTGGAAGCTCCGGTGCTCGGCCACTTTGCGCAGTCAGATCCGCTGGTGAGTGAAGATGACCTCGTCGAGATGCACTCGCGGTTGTTGCTCTCGGAGAAGTCCTTCGACTTGTATCGGTACGAGGGCACAAGCCATTGGTTTGCAGAGAGCGGAACCGAGGGCCATTTTGATGAGGCCGCAGCCGAGCTTGCCTGGCAGCGAACCATTGAGTTCTTAGCTCGTTTTGTGCCAGCTACTCACCAGAGTTGATCTGTGTAGATATCAGTTCCGGGGATCGTGGGAATGAATGGTGCGACGAGGCGAACGGTGGCAAGACCGGAATCGTTCACGAGCGCTGCGTACTTCTCGAGCAGCGGCATCTGATTGCGTGGGTCGTCGGTCAGGAAGAACATACTCATGCTGCGTTGGCGGGTACCCGGCCCGGTGCCGAGCTTCATCGGAGCGTTGCCCTCCTCGCCCTTGGGGATAATCGGTCGCCAATGCAGAACCTGATCTACCGGCCCCGCTATGCCATCGGCAGTGTCGGCAAATAACACAGGGGCTGCTGTGGTGTTGAACCACTCGGCGAAATCCGGGTGGCTTACTCCCTCGGCGCGATCAATATGCACGCTCACAAGGCCCTGATACGGGTGGTCGAGTGCCATGTGAGCTGGCACGCCATCCTCGATTCGGTGATTCTCTCCGACGATGAAGTACAGCGAGGTATGCGCATGTACGCGCTCATCAAACCCACGACCGTTGGCGTAGAGCTCAAAGACTTGCTTGTTTGCCCAAGCAAAGTGCTCGGCCTCATGCCCTTTATGAATGAAGTAGGTGGCCAGGTAGGAGCCCGCATCAATGGGGTCAGCGACGGCGTATTCGGCCTCGACTCCGGTAGGGAATCGCAGGTCTTTGAGCTCGCGAGTTGCCACCCAGCGCCGGTTGGCGAAGAGCCAAGGACCGACCATGCAACCCGAGTACAGGTGGTCTCGCTCGTACCACCGGTTGTAGGCAACTTCATTGCCTGGAGTTGGGTCCACCAAGGTGAACAACAGTGACCCAACATGTACTCCATCATCTGCGCCGTACGGCTCCACTAGTGCACTCCTTTTTTGCTGATCCACTCACGGTAGTGGCGAAGGTGGTTGCTTTACAGATCGGTACGAAGCTGAAAGTGCGGATGGGTTGACAGCTACCATCTGATGATGTGAAGGCACCCGAAGTCGAACCAAGTTCGTTGAGTGACGCTCCATATTTGGGATTCGACAGAGGGACCGATCGTCACCGCATGGGGCTTCGCCCGGTACGCGAGCACTGGCTGGAACCAGACCGCCATAGGGACTGGCAACTGCAACTGAAACAGTCACTTATTCGAAGTGATCGAGAGAAGTTCATTGCAGACCCAACAACAGCGGCGGCCCAAGCCGGTGTGGTCCGACTAGCAGAACTGCTGTCTTCCGAAGAACGGATTGAGCCAACGATTGAGGCTTGTGGTTTAGCAACCCAAGAGGACTGGTGCATTATGGCGCGTGAGGACACATGGAGGCTTCGAGCCGCATCCGTGTGCTTTCCGAGCAGGTGGGTGTTATCGCAAAAACTGGGCGGAACCGTGGCAGATATTCACCAATCGGTACCAAAATATGAGAGTGACCTAGGCGGCCTTGTTGAGTCATTTTTTGACCGGCTTGACTATGAACGTGTGGTCTGGAGACTCAATTGGGAGCTTTGGGACGACCCCCGCCTGAGTCAGCCGTGGACGAACGAGCAAGCTGAGGTTTTTGACTCGCCTCCGGCAACTCTTGTCCCTGAGCGGGTTTTCTTACGAGTTGAGCGTCAGACAATGCGTCGCCTGACAGATGAAACCATCGCATTTTCGATTCGGGTTCATCAGCGCCCGCTCGGTGATCTCGTCAAGCAGTCCGGTGCGCTCGCCCATCTGCGCAGCGTTTTGCTAGGAGACGGCGGCTCGGTTCTTGCTGCAGAGAAACTTGGACACCTGCAGGTGCCGGTTCTGGAGTGGCTAGCGGCAACCGAGTGATCCGAGTCGTGGGACTTGTGCAGGTTGCTCTGATGGCTCGGGGAGAAGTGCAAGTTTTGGTACCTCACGAGCAGGGAGCTATTTATCGGCGCGGCGATAGGCTGACGGGGTCTCTCGATCTGTGGATTTTGCGCCATTACTGTCGGCCAAGTTGAGGAAGCTATGCCCACTGAACCCGTATCTGAAACCGAACCTGCAGCCGAGCCTGTGGCCGATCCTCAAATTGAGCGCGTGCCTTCCACAAGCCCAGCAGCAGCAGCTGCAGCACCACTTCCGCAACGTCCAGTCATCGGCCAGAGCGCTCCTGCTGCACACCAGGTTGCGAATGTGCCTGCCCCACCACCTGCCCGAATCACCGAGGTAACAGTCACACTGGTGACCCCCAAAGAGGTCGAGGTTCGACTCGCCGATGGTCGGACGGGTGTGATTCCAACCGCCGAGTTTGCGGGTTCGGCGGTCATCGGCGCGGTTGTTTCTGCGGCAGTGCTCGCACGAGAGGACCCCAAGCACCGCCCAGTCTTGTCGCAGGTCTGGGCACTCAAGCTGCAGGCTTGGGAAGCTCTTGAAACGGCCAAAAAATCTGGCACACCGGTGACGGCAACAGTGAGCAAGAAGGTGAAGGGCGGCCTTGTGGCCGAGGTAGGTCTGCGAGGTTTTGTTCCTACTTCTTTGTTCTCTGAGATCCCAGGGGTGACCCCAGAGTCGCTGATCGGCACTGATGTGTCGATGATGGTGGTTGAAATAGACCGCGATGCCGACCGTGTCGTGTTGTCGATTCGAGATGCCGAGCGCCGCCAGCGTCGGGCCGCTGAGCGTGAAGCGCTCAAGGCCTTGGCTCCGGGAGCAACTGCCTCTGGTCGTGTGGTGAGCGTTGCCGAGTACGGGGCCGTGGTTGATCTCGGCGGCCTTCGAGGGCTAATTCACCGCAGCGAACTGACTTGGGGTCGCCTAGAGCGAACAGAGGACTTTGTAACCGTTGGCCAAGAGGTCGAGGTTCTGGTGTTAGAGGTGAACAAGTCCAAACGTCGTATCAGTTTGTCGCTACGGCAGGTCCACCCCGACCCCTTGGCACTCATTGAGGTTGGCTCAATCCATTCGGCCACCGTGGTTCGAGTGGTGGAGTACGGGGTGTTTGCTCGCCTAGATGAAGGAGGGGCCGAAGGCCTTGTCCACATGAGCGAACTGACCGAGTTGTATGGGTATCGCCCTGAGGAGCTCGTCACTCCGGGCGAACAGGTCATGGTGAAGGTGCTCGAGGTCGACACTGATCGGCGGCGTATGGGACTTTCGGTACGCAGAGTGCTAGTCGACGACTAGTTGGGCAGTGCTTGTTGGGCAGTGCTAGTTGGGCAGTGAACTCCGGGTGTTGACCAGAATGTTTCGCTGCCAAAGAGCTTGAGCCCTTCTGGGGCCAAATACTGCGATCGAGTCATCAGATTCCCCTAGGTGGCGGGGCTGTCAGGGCTGGGCCCCCGCAGTCTCTAAACTAGCGATCTCTGGTGCGCAGCGAGGCGCAGAATCAGACCTTGCGAACCCTCGCATCCCCCTCAACTGATTTCGGGTCAACATCATCGTGATAGGCAGTCAACTGACTCAGAAGGTAGCGAGCGAGTGGTGGCTGTGAGCAGTAACTCGGCACTGCGACCCACGCGGATCCGCCTTCGGCCCTGGCAATCGGAAGCGTTAGATTCTTTGGCGCTGAAGGAGAGCATCGACTTTCTGGCAGTGGCCACCCCGGGTGCCGGCAAGACCAGCTTTGCGTTGACTGCTGCAGTGCAAAACTTGGCCGAGCATCCCGGCCGCCGTCTGATCGTGGTGGCACCCACTCAACACCTGAAGCACCAGTGGGCCGAAGCAGCCGTGCGATTTGGGTTGCATCTCGAGCCTGAGTGGTCGGCAAGAGACGGTTCACTTCCCGCAGACATGCACGGCATCGTCACTACCTATCAGCAGGTCTCAACCTCTGCTGCGATGCTCGCCCCGCTAGCTGCTGGAGCGTTTGTTGTTTTCGATGAGATTCATCATGCTGCCGATGATCGGTCGTGGGGATCTTCGGTGCAACAAGCATTTGCTCAGGCAGCCCAACGATTGAGTCTGTCGGGCACCCCGTTCCGTTCGGACACTTCGGCGATTCCATTTGTTGACTATCACCTTGATGAAGCGCGAGCAGATTACGAGTACGGCTACGGCGAGGCACTTGCCGATGGTGGTGTGGTTCGGCCCGTGTACTTTCCGCGCATCAACGGGTTTATGGAATGGGTCTCTCCAGCAGGCGATGTAGTGGCCGCCACCTTTGATGACGAACTCCCGCGGGAACTTGCCAATCAACGCCTGCGCACAGCGCTATCCCTTGAGGGGGAGTGGCTACCTACGGTGCTTGATCAAGCCCATGAACGCCTCAAAGAGCTGCGGCGAGGTCACCCCGAGGCAGCCGGTTTGATCATCGCCACAGATCAGGCTCACGCACAGCAGATTGCGCAGTTGATGTTGCGCCGACACGGGGTGACTGCAGTGGTTGCGACCTCGGACGATCCTGATGCCTCAGACAAGATTGCTGGGTTTGCTCTGAGCGATCAGCCTTGGATTGTGGCAGTCAGGATGGTGTCCGAGGGAGTAGATATTCCAAGGTTGCGCATCGCGGTGTTTGCCACGATGACTACTACCGAGCTGTTCTTTCGGCAGGCAGTCGGCAGAATTGTGCGCTGGACGAAGGGTGTTCCGAGGCAAAAGGCCTACTTCTTTCTTCCAGATGATGTTCGCCTCCGGCACTTTGCAGCGAACCTTGCCGAGCAACGGCGACACAGTCTTCGTAAACGTGCAGACTCCGAAGACAGCGGAGATATGGGCCAAGCCGAGCCCGAGTTTGACGAGCCGCCCGGACTAGAAGACGAGCAGATGAGTCTGTTTTCTGTGATCGGCTCGGTGGCGCTTGAGTCAGCCGGTGAGAGCGCACCCGGGCAGGCGCTTGGGGTGGACAGCATGACCGGCGAGGAAGGGGTGTTCGGAGACGACCCCGATGGTGTGCTCGGTGACTCTCGACACGACGGTGGAGTCGACCTTGTTTTGTTGCCTCCGCCGCTTCCAAGCGGTGCCATGCCGCGAAGCGCAGGAGACGCTGTGGCGGGTTCGGCCGGTGGAGCGCTCGACGGGATGACCTTGCGGCAACGCAAAATTGCGATGCGCGATTACAACGCAGACTTGGCAAGAGATTTGGTGCGTTCGACTGGATGGAGCCACCCACAGGTAAATGCCGAACTCAACCGTTTGTCTGGTATCCGAAAAATCTCGGAAGCCACGCTGGATCAGCTTGAACGGCGCCTGATTGCTGGCCGCAAGTGGCTCAAATCCACTTGAGTTGAGCGAGTCCTCTGCCCTATTTAGCAGTCTGGGTCTTGTACATAACGGGCCGCATCGCAGACCCCATCAGGAGTATCCGAGTTTGTCCCCGAGTCCACTCCATAGTTGAAATCCCCGCTGCCAACTGCGCCGAGCAGAACGAAGATGACAAAGACGCCAATGGTTGCAAGGACGGCTAGCGAGCCAGTAATGATCCCGGCAATGGCTTGGCCTTTACCCCGGTTATCAATCAGCTTTTTCGAATTCGACAGACCCACAAACCCCAGTACAACCGCAATAATTCCTAACAGTGCACCAAGCCCGCAAACTAAGAACGTGAGCAGGCCGATAATGCCCGTGACCATTGCTGCCGTAGCGACGCCGTTGTTACCTGCGGCTGGCGGGGCGTAACTAGCGGCTTCAGGTTGATCGCCGAATTGAGCACCGAATTGAGGAACCGCAGGCGGCGGTGGTGGTTGGCTGGCGAACTGCCCCGGCGCAGGCAACGGGGGAGCTGAGAAGCTCGGAGCGGCTCCTTCATGGGCGGGCAGTTCAGCGGGTCCCTGGGTCGGTGGCTGGGTCGGTGGCTGGGTGGGCGGCTGCGAAGGCGGTTGGAAAGGAGGCTGCTCGCTCATCTGAATGTTCCTCTCAGCAGATGTACTGAGACAGTATCGCTATCTTGGCTTCTTGGCAGGGAGAGGTTCCCATGGCCGCTCAGGCCACGGGTGCTTGGGGTAACGGCCCCGCATTTCTGTTCGCACAGCGCTATAGCTGCCGCGCCAAAAACCAGGTAGGTCAGTGGTGCGCTGAACAGGTCGGCCCGCCGGAGACAACAACTCCACGGTAACGGCAATCGGCTGTGCTCCAACTCTCGGGTGTACATCGCATCCGATAAGTTCTCGCAACCGGACAGAGGCCAGAACCGTCGCTGGCTCGCCATCAACCTGGCCGTACTGCAGGGGAATCTTCTTACCTGTGGGCAGTACCCAATGAGTCGGTGCAAGCTCTGGCAGTTGCCGAGTTTGCTCCCAGTTCAGCTGTGCCTGAAGGGCCCCTCGAACATCAATTCGGTTGAGGTCTTTTAAGCTGCTTGCTCGATCAAGAAACGGACCAAGCCACTCCGTCAAAGTCTGAGTGAGGTGCTCTGTTGAAAAATCGGGCCACATCTGCTCGTCAGCACTTGTTGCCCGAAGCAGAGCCACGCGAGCACGCAGAGAGTCTGACTCGGCAAACTTTCCGAGTAATTGCAGTCCCTGCTGAGTCAGGGCCTGACTGAGTGCCGCTTGAATCGCAGTACGCGAGGGGTTAGGCAGTGGCTGCGCTCCAAAGGTGATGGCTCCAAGTCGAAACTGCCGCTGAGCAGTGATTCGGCCCTCTCGCTCATTCCATTCAACAACTTCCTCTGTCTGTATCTGAGGCCCAAGTTCTTGTAGTACCAACTCCTCGCTCAGCATGGCTCCTAGGTACAACCGCCCCGCTCGCGCAGTTGAGCCACCGTCTAGGTCGGCAACAACGATCCAAGGCGCTGCAGCAAACACATGGTCAGAGCTAGGGAGTGCAACCTCACCCCCTGATCTCAGCTGAAAGACAATCTGTGGCTTTCCCCTCTCATCCCTGCGCGTCGAACTGCGTCGCCGAGCAACTCGATCAGGGTAACCAGCAAGTACTAGTCGCCCGAGCAGAGCTTCGACCTTCTCGGTGTTCAACAACTCAGTTGTGTTGGCTTGCCCACCTCGGTTCAGGCCGAGCGTCCTGCGCCATTGCTGAACAGCGTGTTGGGCATCCCCGCTCCCTCCACCAAGCGCCAACTCGCGGGCTCGCTCGAGTAGGTCTATCTCGCCCGACCTCGAGGTCTCTAGTACCGCGACCACTACCGCAGCTAGGTCTGCGGCATCTTGGGAACGGCCGGCTTGAGCCACTGCAGCCAACCGAGGATGAAATCCAATGTCACCAAGTATGCGACCCAAACTGCTGAGTCGGCCCTGAGCATCAAGAGCCCCAAGATCGCTGAGCAAGGCCTGAGCCTGAAGCACACCGCGCTCGGGTGGCTCATCTAACCATCGCAAATCAGAGGGGTTTTCGACTCCCCAGACAAGCAATTGCAACAGCATCGCAGACAGATCGCCGTCCAAAATTTCGGGAGTATCTGCAGCGGGACGATGGCGATGCTCGTTCTCTGCCCACAGGCGATACGCCACGCCCGGCGCAGTTCTTCCGGCTCGACCTCGCCGCTGATCTGCTCCGGCTTGGCTCACTGCAGTAGTGCGAAGTGCTGGAAGCCCCGACTGCGGATCGGTTCGCACCACTCGACGACGGCCAGCGTCGATCACTACTCGCACTCCGGGAACCGTGACCGAGGTTTCGGCGAGACTCGTAGAGAGCACCACTCTTCGTAACGTGTCGCTATGGCCTTGGATGACCTCTTGTTGTTCAGCCGGTGACAGCGAACCGTGCAGTTCTCGAAGAGCGACAGAGCTTGTATCTAGATGGGAGAGTGCTCGAGCGACTCGATGAATCTCTGGGCGGCCTGGCAGAAAAACAAGAATGTCTCCAGGGTCATTTCGGAGTGCCTCTTGAACAACTTCTGCTACCCGCTGCTCAAGTGGGTCATGGGCAGAACCTGGACGATAGCGAGTCTCTACGGGGTACATCTTTGTGACTGCTTCGATCACGGGAGCAGCAGTCTGCGCAGCGCCAGTTTCGGAATCGCCTAGTGCGCCGGTGCCCAACAGTGCTGCAACGGGGCTGGCTTCAAGGGTGGCCGACATCACAAGGAGGCGTAGATCAGGCCGAAGCGATGAGCGAAGATCGAGCAGCAATGCAAGCAGGAGGTCGCTGTCGAGTGAGCGCTCATGGAACTCGTCAAGCAGCACGGCACTCACGCCGATCAGCTCGGGATCCGACTGAATCCGTCGCAAGAAGAGCCCTTCGGTGAGCACTTCAACTCGAGTCCGGGCAGACACCTGTCGGTCGCCGCGAACGGCGTAACCAAACTCCTCTCCGACTCGCTGCTGATGTACCTCTGCCATCCGAGTCGCCGCAGCGCGTGCGGCTATTCGGCGTGGTTCAACCAAAATGATGCGGCCTTCTTGCGCCCATGGTTGGCTCAGCAATACCGGCGCAACTCCTGTGGTTTTTCCCGTGCCAGGAGGTGCGATGAGCACTGCTGCGCCGGGGTCGCTGAGCGCGGCGCAGAGGTCGTCCATCACCTCGAGCACGGGCAAGCCTTTGGGAGTCACGTGGCACAGTCTTGAGGCCACCGACTCGGACTGCAATGTGGTTGCGCCTAATCTGTGCACATGGGCGAGCAGAGGACTTGGCAACATCGCACCGTTTGGAACCGAACTGCTGCGGTAGGAGTTCTTTTTGGGAGTCTTGTATTCCTGGGTTGTTCCTCGAAAGAAGAGGTTGTGATCCCCCCGGCCTCGGCAGAGCAGGTCACCCGTCTCGATTCCGCTCAGGGAAAAGCGCTGATCGATTCACCAGCCAAGGTGTTAGTCGTTGACGTCCGGCCACGAGGCGAATACATGAGTGGCCACCTTGTTGGGGCGCAAAGCATTGACTCCACTGATCAAGCGGCTTGGGAGTTCCGAACTGCGGAGCTCGATAAGGATCTTCCCACTGTGGTCTATTGCTCAACTGCTGCGTGTAGCGAGAACGCAGCGGGGATGCTCATAGGGGCTGGGTTCACTCAGGTATATGACCTTGGCGGTATTGCCGATTGGGATCCGTCGGAGTTGTCTGTAGACAAGCCGGGGTAGGACCTTGGTATTGGGCGAACGAGAATCGCAATCGTCACTCCAGAAATGATGCCGATGACCACAGCTGTGCCTGCTCGTTCTATCCAACCAAGAAAAACACTAGAAACCACTGGCATCCAGATCAAACCAACTCGCGGAGCAACCCAGCCTGCAAGGGTTGCTACTGACAACAGCGGCAGGATGAACATCCTGAGCCGCGCAGACAATGAACCAGCGAGCAGAGCAACGAGGGCGGCTACTGCCGCAGTGGCTGACAACGCGACCGGTAACCAGGTTTCGAATAACGACTGCGAACTCTGCGCCACGGGGGGATTCCCGAACAGTCCGCCAATCGACAGTGAAACGGCGCAGGCTGCAGCGCCGAGCAGCATCAGTAATCTGGCCTTGCCGCCTCGAGCAAGCAACGCTGCAACTACAGCAGTAAGTGCCGCTAAGAGTCCCGCCCAGGGTAGGGAGTTGGCTTTGAAGAGCAGTTGACCTGTCACGGTTACTTTTTGGTCGTTGACCACGAGCGGAAGAAACCAGTCCTGAGCCACCTCGCTCTCATCGGTCACTGGGGGATCACTGACCATCCAATGAATGCGATGGTCATGCCACGCAACCTTGCCGCCCGAGCCCACTTGTTGCCATTCGGGTGGGGCATTGCTGCTGGTACGTTCGGGAAAGGTCGTCGTCCCGCCGGAACCACCCATGCCGGCTATACCCATCGCGGAGCCTCGACCGGAGTTCAGGATCACCGCCGGCGAGCGGCGGTTCTGTTCGACTGTTCCATCTGCAGCAATTCGTAAATAGGGTTCGCCGTCGTAGCCCGGAATCTGAACAGTGGTCCCCGGTTCGGCAGAAACCTGCAGGTAGGAGTCGCCGCCAAGGACTGTGACCTGTATTTCGGGTGTAGCTGGTTCGATCTGGCGAACAACGGACTCAAAGTTGCTCGGACGAACTGGCTCGGCGGACGCAACCTCGGCGTTAACTGCAAGTACGAACAAACTCATTGCGCCACAACAGATGGCGCCAAAAAAGAGCACTGCGAGACTGCGACGGTGAACCTGCGGGCAACTCACAGGCCCACATTAGATCGGACCGCAAGAAATTCTGCAGAGGTTCGACTGATCTGAAGTGCTTGACTACTGATATGAACCTTGACCAACGCACTGAGTACAACTTGGGCGAGTTGAATGAAGCCACTACAGACCTTGACCCGGTGCGTTTGCTCCGAATGTGGTTAGAACAGGCAGAGTCCGAGGGTGTGCCCGAACCCAACGCGATGGCGCTGGTGACCACTGACTCCACTGGTCACCCAGCGGCACGCAATGTCTTGCTGAGGGGGCTTGATGATGCGGGGCACTTCGTTTTTTATACCAATCACGACAGCCAAAAGGGCAGCGATCTAGCGAGTAACCCCAACGTGTGTTTGCTGTTTTCTTGGCTCGGAATGAACCGTCAGGTGCGAGTCCTTGGCAGCGCGACGCAGGTCTCGGCTCAGGTGAGCGATGACTATTTTGCCTCACGTCCACGAGAAAGCCAGATCGGTGCTTGGGCAAGTCCGCAGAGCACGGTCATTTCCGATCGCTCTGTCTTAGAGCAACGAGTAGCAGAGGCCACCCAACGTTTTACTGATCTCGAAGTTCCTCGTCCGCCGAACTGGGGTGGTTACGAAGTTCGTTCAACCGAGTTTGAGTTCTGGCAAGGCCGCCCAAGCCGGTTGCATGACAGATTGCACTACTGGCGGCACGGTACCCACTGGCGCCGCGAGCGCCTAGCCCCCTAAGCAGTGATCTGAGTTGATGTAGGGCAGGCTCAGATCACCAATTCTTTTGTGATCCCGTCGCTTCCCATAAAGGCGCTAGCTACTGGATAGATGAAATCCACCTCATCTGGAAGGTGAATCTGGATGCCGCAAAAGACTGCAATATCCATCTCTTTGTAGGCCGCAAGCGCATCAAGCTCGACCCACATCTCGGCGTTCACGGCAGAGGCTGCCAATTTGGTGAGCTCTAACAAGTTGTCTGGCAACTGATCAGATTGTGAATCAACGATGCGTTGGAGTCGCTCTGCCTCGTTGTCATCAAGACCCGGAGTAAGGGGCTCGAATCCGTTGCGAAGTGAAGTCAGCAGCGCAGCCATTGCTCCACAGGTCGGGGTGGGTTCAAGTTGATGGCGCCGCAGGCTCTGCCCAATGTTTCCCTCGGGGTCAATTCCAATATGTGGCAGGCCAAACACAATCAAGTGTCCTCGGTCATCATCAAGCGGCACATGCGATAGCGCTGCGCGCCAGCCTGTTCGGCCAAGTGAAGGCAAGGCCCCAAGCCCACCCAAACTAAAGGGCTGATCCCAGCGCCTGGCAACTAAATCAGGAAAGGACTGAGTGAGCTCATCTCGGCAGACAGAGACAGCGGCAAAGCTGTGTTCGCGAGCAAACCCCAGCGGTGACACCAGTCTGGCAACTCGAGCTAAGTACTGCTCTGAGCTGACAGCTTCAGGGAAAGCCGAGTGGAGCGCTTCAAGGTGCCGCATGGGTCTGAAGGTTAGATTCCGCGAGCGCCTACGCGCCATCCTCGCCCGCGTGAACCGGAGCTTCAGAATCCTCGACCTGCTCAGAGTCCTTGACCTGCTCTGAGTTCTTGACCTGCTCTGAGCCCTTGACCTGCTCTGAGTCCCGGGGGCGCAGCATGACAGAGATTGCAATCACTGCACCCAAAATGATTGCCGCAGCTAGGGCGAGCTGCAGCCCGCCTACTCGCTCAACAAAACGCTGCATCGAGCTTTGGGCTTGTCGGGCAGTTTGAACGATCGCCGATGAACCGCCGGAGCTCAACTCGCTAATTTCTACTGCCGCGTAGTAGCTCACAAAGAGACCCGCAAGAATCAAGAATCCCCCAGAGATGGTATTGACATAGGGCAGTAGGCGCCGGAACGCCCGCAGGATTCCTTGCTGAGTGAGCGCCACAGACAAAGTCAAAATCGCAAGTGTGGTGCCCATTCCCAATCCGTAGGCAAGAAAGGTAGAGAGCCCTGCGGCAAAACTGTTTCGGTCCAAAGTGGTTGAGACAATGCCGATAAAGATCGGGATGGTGCAGCTCAGAGATGCGACTGCGTACGAGATGCCGTAGATGAACATTGAGGTCATCTCTCGGCCTTCAGAGGACATCTTGATTCCGGGCAGTTTGATCACGGGCTCAAACCCCCGAAGCATTGCGATACCAACCGAGATGAGTGCAATTCCGACCACGATCGTGATGTAGGGGAGTCGCCTTCCGATCAGCCCCGAGACAGAAGACCATGCAAACCCCATGATCCCAAAGACCAAAAGAAAGCCCAAGGTGACACACCCGCTGACGGCAAGTGCGCGAAGCACGGGGCTTCGAACCGGGTCGATGCCGACTGGCGCGGCCACGGTAGCTGCACCGTCAGGACCTTCAGCGGGGGCCGAGTTTGCCACTGATCGCGGAGCTTCAAGGCCCAAGAAATAGGCAAGGTAGGCCGGCAACATCGCAAACCCGCAGGGGTTGATGGTGGCGACCATGCCAGCCGAGAACGCCAATGCAAGTACTGCTCCCATTACCGTCCCGATCTCATTATTGGGGCGCAATCCCGTTCTTCTTCAGGAACTCAAGCAGAGTTTGCTCGTTGAGCTCGCCCGTATAAGTGTCTGCCACCTTGCCTTGCGCGTCAATCAGGACTGTTCGTGGAAGCGCCATTGCTCCAAACACCGTAGAAATCTGGCCTTTGGGGTCTCGGGCGTTTCGAAAAGTGATTCTCGTTTGGTCCACCATCTTTTGGCCAGACTCAACAGTGTCTTGACTATCGATTCCAAGCACGACGATCTTGTCGCCAAGTTGTTTCGAGACTTTCTCGATTGCGGGGAGTTCGTTCAGGCATGGTGCGCAAGTAGATGACCAAAAGTTGAGCAAAACTGGTGTGCCTTTGCCTGCGATCTGGGCGAGTTGTTCTGTGCCTCCGCCCAAGAAATCCAATCGAACGTCAGGTGCAGGCGAGTCAATAGCGGCCCGAACCTGCGGATCTGCAACGAGCGGGGCAACTCCAACTCCGTTCAACACTTCTTGAAGGTCTACAGCCTCGCTTTGGTCGCGTGCTCCGGTTGCATTCAAGAACAGCCAGGCCGCTGCGAAGGCAGCAGCAAGTGCCACAGCAGTGATTGCTAGAAGCCCAAGCGGCCCTAGGCGCAGTCGTCGACGCTGAGGGGCGCTGGACTCCTGTTGTTCCTCGAGTTGTTGGGCCTGGGCCATTGGGTCAGATTCTCCGAATATGCGCCGTGCTGCAGCGCACGAGTGGGGGAGCCGATTGAAGCGGCCCCCCCACCGTACCGATTCTGGTGAAGATCCGACAGGTCAGGGCTCGGTGAGACAGGGCTCGGCGAGACAGAGAGCAGTTAGACAGAGAGCAGTTAGCCAGAGAGCAGTCTGCGGTGGATCTCAGGCAGTTCTACTTCCGGCATTGTGTCGCCAGGGCGGGCCTTGCGAGGTGGCCTACCTTT
>CAFBMG010000007.1_pt1 | contig 23296 bp, 22 predicted proteins | sample 7268431 | NCBI WGS metagenome assembly CAFBMG01 (sample SAMEA6814054, study PRJEB35770) | freshwater metagenome | biome: Freshwater; feature: Freshwater reservoir; material: water | place: Czech Republic | collected 2017-05-23 | depth 30m m | reverse complement strand
TCGCTCTGAAGCATCTCGTCATGCTCGTCAATCACTACAACTGCAGACAAAATGGGTAATGGCGCAAATGCCGCCCCACGACCACCAACAACACTCGCGCCCCCCGCCGCAGCCTGAAACTCCCAAGGCCACGATGCCACTGCAGCCCCCGCCGAGCGGAGTCCGCGGGCAACGCGCTGAGCCTCTGCGACACTCGGCACCAGAGCCAAAATCTGCCCCAATCGGGCAGCAGCTATGACCACTCCTAATGGGTCAGTCGTGGGCGAGATCTGCAAGACATGAGTTCCGGCACCAAGAAGCAGGAGGGACTCTGCCAGTTCATTCGCTGCGCCTGTAGTCGCTGCGCGGACACGTACCGGCGGAAGTCGGCTCACAACACGCTCCGGGGAGGCTGCTCGCAACATCGAGGCCAGCCTTCCGCTCCACTGCCATGCAGCCCAGCGACAGAGCTCAATGGTCGACTGATCTGGCCCGCAACCTACAAGCTTAGAAATGGTACTGAGCGGGACTCCCTCGGGGGGTTCGACATCAAGAGCGATGACCCACCCTGCAACACGGCGTCCGCTAAACGGGATGCGGACCATGCTGCCAACACTGAGAGTGGCGGCTAGGTCGTCGGGTGCGTAGTAATCAAAGGCGCGATCAACTGCTGGGACATCCGGGAGAACTCGTATCACCCTCATTGGGGCATGAGTAGCCGACAGAGGACCCAACTGAGGAAGGGACTCACTGCGACTCAAGAGAAGTCGTGAACCTGGGTTTACAGGCCGAGTGCAGAACGAAGCGCATCAACACGATCAGTGCGCTCCCAGGTGAAGCCGTCTCCTGTGCGACCGAAGTGACCATATGCCGCAGTCTTGCGGAACACAGGCCGCTTCAGCTCCAGATCACGAACAATTGCACCGGGCCGAAGATCGAAGATGTCTTTCACTGCGACGTCAAGTTGCAATGGATCTACCGTCTCGGTTCCGAAGGTCTCGACAAGAATAGAGACCGGATGAGCCATGCCGATTGCATACGCCACCTGCACCTCACATCGAGTCGCCGCTCCTGAAGCAACAACGTTCTTGGCCACCCAACGAGCGGCGTATGCAGCGGAGCGGTCTACCTTCGAAGAATCCTTGCCCGAAAAGGCGCCCCCACCGTGACGGGCTGCCCCACCGTAGGTATCAACAATGATTTTGCGACCCGTCAGACCAGCGTCGCCAACGGGACCACCGATAACGAATCTTCCAGTTGGGTTGATAAAGACTTCGTAGTCGTCGTCGGCGAAGGCCTCTGGGATGACTGGTCGGATGACCTGCTCAATTAAGTCGGGCCGAATCTCAGTATCGCGATCGATCCCATCATTGTGCTGGGTGGAGATAAGAACCGTCTTGAGACGAACGGGGCGATTGTCTTCGTATTCGAAGGTGACCTGGGTCTTGCCATCTGGGCGCAGGTACGGCACAGTCCCTGACTTGCGAACCTCTGCAAGTTGCTCAGCTAAGCGATGCGCTAGGTGAATAGGCAAGGGCATCAGAACATCAGTTTCGTCTACTGCATAGCCAAACATCATTCCTTGGTCGCCAGCGCCCTGCTTATCAAGCTGGTCCTCTTCGCCGGCGGTGCCAGAGCGGACCTCTTCTGAGTCATCAACCCCTTGAGCGATATCACGTGACTGCTCATCAACGGCGACCATCACGCCACAGGTGCGACCGTCGTAACCAAAGCTTTCGCGGTCGTAGCCGATATCGCAGATCGTGTCTCTTGCAATAGAGGGGATGTCGACGTAGCCGGTGGTGGTGATCTCTCCGGCAACGATGCAGAGCCCGGTGGTGACCATGGTCTCGCAAGCAACACGGGCGTCTGGGTCTTCGGTCAGGATTGCGTCCAAGATCGAATCTGAGATTTGGTCTGCCATTTTGTCGGGATGACCCTCGGTGACTGATTCCGAGGTAAAGGTCCAGTTGTTCATTTCTTATTCTCCTGATGAGGGCACAGAAGCCTGTGCCGATCGTGTGCTGACTACTGCATCTAGAACTGCGGCCGCAACGGAACGCTTATCGGTGAGTGGAACTACTCGATCCTGCGCTGCGGCACTCAAAATTGCTACTTCATTTGTATCGAACTCAAAACCGACTCCCGGAGCGGCAACATCATTCACAACCAAGATATCTACTTGCTTCTCTTGCAGCTTGCGCTGGGCGTTCTCGCGAACATTGTTTGTTTCTGCTGCAAACCCGACGAGCGTTTGCCCCTTTGGCTTGCAGGACCCTAGCGCAGCCAGAATGTCAACCGTGGGGTGCATTTCAAAGACGGGGGTACCATCGCGTTTTTTGAGCTTCTCAGCAGCAACCTGAGTTGGTGCGAAGTCCGCTACTGCCGCTGCCATCACGATGACATCAGCCGCTTCCGAACGGCTCATGACAGCGTCGTGCATCTGTTGCGCTGTCTCGACCGAAACAGCAGTAATTGCAGCGCTCGTAGCAATCTGAGCAGTCGTTATGAGCGTAACCAGAGCCCCACGATGGAGCGCTTCTTCAGCGAGAGCATGACCCTGTTTGCCTGAAGAACGGTTGCCGATATAGCGAACCGGGTCGATTGGCTCTCGAGTACCACCGGCAGTGACCAAAACCTGTAGCCCCTCAAGCGATCCCGGATGCTCTCGCTCAGATTGAACTGCCCGGTCGCTGTTGTCAGTTGTGTTGCTCTTAGGAGAAAGAGAAAGCACTCGCTGAGCCTCGCCAAGAATTGACTCCGAGGAGGCCAGCCGGCCAGATCCAACATCGCCGCCTGCGAGGCGTCCCTCTTCTGGTTCCACCACGTGTACCCCACGTCGAGCCAGGACCGAAAGATTGTCTTGAACCGAGGGGTGCTCCCACATCTCGGTGTGCATAGCTGGGCAGATCACTACTGGAGCCCTCGTAGCTAGTAACACGTTTGTTAACAAGTCGTGAGAGTACCCAGTTGCATAGGCAGAGATCAGACGTGCCGTTGCGGGGGCCACGAGAACAAGATCAGCCGCTTGGCCGAGGCGGGTATGCGGGATTGCGTCACGCTCATGGAACAACGAGGACCAAACAGGTTCAGAGGAAAGCGCCGAGAAGGTTGCTTCCCCGACAAACTCCTTCGAACTCCTCGTCATCACAACGCTAACAAACGCACCAGCATCCACAAGCTTCCGACACAGCTCGATAGCCTTGTATGCAGCAACTCCGCCACACACCCCGAGAACAATTCGCTGACCCTGAAAGGTAGTCACTTACGCGCTCGTATCTCGGAGAGTCTGCAGCAACCGCTCAAGCGGAAGCTCAGTCCTCATCCTCGGCGGTTTCAGCCTCTACGGCGCCTGGAATTGGTCGTCCTGTAGCACCGCCAACGCCCTCGATCATGTCTGCATCGATCTCTTCGAAAGCAATAGACAAAGAGGTGCGTGCCGTAGATGTCACCTGTGGGGGCACCAAAGACCCAACACTGCTCTTAGCCTTGAGGCTGCCGTAATACGAGTTGATCTGACGAGCTCGCTTAGCCGCCAGAGTCACCAAAGAGAACTTGGATCCGCTTCTGAGAAGGAGTTCCTCAACTGGAGGATCCATCATTGTGTCGAGACGCTCTGCCATGTGACTCTTTACTCCAACAGTGTGGTGGGGAACTAACTTCAAGCTGGGTCTTCGCTAGAGGAACCAGCGGACAATGATAGCAGAGAAAGCCGCCTATCTAGAGATCAGCGGGAGCGGTGCTGCTCAATCAGTTTCTGAAGTTCTTGAATCGAAGTAGCCAGATCGTCGTTCACAAGATGAATGAAGTCCATATGCGAGGCTCTCTCGATCTCTTCATGGGCTTTTTCGAGCCGTTGGAGTATTCGAGGCTCGCTATCACCGCGGCTTCGTAGACGTTGCTCCTGAACGGCCCGATTTGGTGCATCCACAAAGATCAGCAGCGCATCTTGGTAACGATCCCGAACATTGGCCGCACCTTGAACGTCGATCTCAAAGAGCACATCTCGCCCAGCGGGTGGCTGAGGTAACGGACTGCCTTGCATGTAATCAAGAAACTCCGTCCACTCAAGAAACCCGCCGGCGTCAATACGCTCTTGAAACTCTTCTCGGGTGGCAAAGTGGTAGGCGTCTGGTGACTCGTTCACTCTCGGCGCACGCGTAGTCCATGATCTACTGACCCAGAGTCGCTGATCTTGGCGTAACAGGGCCTCGACGAGCGTCCCCTTTCCGACTCCGCCTGGGCCTGAAATCACAATGACGTTGCTGCCTGCCGGCAGTTCAGGTGTGATTGGTCCGCCATGAACGTTCATCTCGTGGCCGCTGTCTGCGACGGTGGAGCAAAGTTCGAAACAAGCGACTCGATGCTTGTCTGCTGAAGCTCGTTGATTCGAACTGAGTCAGATATTCCCATCTTGGCTAACTGCCTCCGGGTATCTACCTTTCGAGCCCCCGGAAATGATTCCAACGCCCAAAGCAGCTTGACCTGCCCTACTAAAGAGTTCCGCTGCCCAACTTCGAGTAGCTCACACAGATCAAACTCAGCTGCACCGAGCTGCTCTCGCAAAGAGTAACGAGCAGTTCGCACTGTCTGGGCCCATCCAACTGCTTCGTCATGTGTCATGGAAGGAGCCCACCCTCTTGGAGCACTAGATTGCCGCTGCAATTGCAGCCGCTGCTGCTGAGGGATCTTCAGCATTCGTCACTGCACGACCGATGACCAAAAGGTCGGCCCCGTGAGCGATTGCTTCTTGCGGTGACGCTGCTCGTGCTTGATCGTGACGCTGGCCGCCGGCAAGGCGAATGCCTGGCACGACTCGCTTGAGGCGCGGAGCGAGTTCCCTCGCCGTTTGCAGGTCCTCTGCAGCCAAAACTAGGCCTCCACATCCGCTCTCGAGTGCAAGGCGAACTCGATTGGGGACGATATGTGGCGGCGCTGAGTCGTCACTGGTGAGTACCGTTACTGCAAGTGCAGTTGGAGCAGGCAGCCCCGCCCGCTCGGCGCCCTCATGCAGTCCTTCGACACCAGCGCTCAACATCTCTGTACCGCCGAGTGCATGCAAGGTGAGATATTCAACCCCTAGAGAACCAAGGACCCGGGTGGAGCGCTGCACGGTGGTGGGAATGTCAAACAATTTGAGGTCAAGGAAGACTTGATAACCAAGGTCTCGAAGCGAAGCAACGGCATCGGGGCCGTGAGCACTGAAGAGTTCAAGGCCAACCTTTGCCACTCCAAACCATGGCCTCATGGCGACGGCTAGGCGATGGGCTGCGACAAGATCATCCACATCGAGTGCTAGTGCTAGTCGCCGACGAATGCTGTCATCTACTGCACCGCTCTGGGCCTCTTGGCTATTCACAAGTTCACTCCTGTGCACGTGGTTGGTTTCATCAGTGTTTCACTCCGCCGGTGAGTTCGGAAACTCGCACAACCCCGTGGGAGAAGCACCAGTGTCTCAGATCGGCCTGTACCTGCTCAACCGCACTCGGCCGAACAAAGTTTGCAGTGCCCACCTGAACGGCGCTTGCACCGGCCAACATCAGTTCAACGGCATCCACAGCGGTGGCGCATCCACCCACTCCTACGATGGGCAAATCTGGTAACGCCTGATGCACATCATGAATAGCTCGAACTGCAACTGGGCGCATCGCCGGACCCGAGAGCCCACCCCCGCCGCCTCCAAGGAGTGGCCTGCGCGACTCGGTATCGATGATCATTCCAAGGAGCGTATTTACGAGCGTCACCGCCTCTGCCCCGGCCTCTTGTGCAGCAGCCGCAACCTGCACCAGACGGTCAGTATTGGGACTGAGCTTTGCCCAGAGTGGCAAACCGATCTGCGATGCAGCGCGCAGCACATCGGCAGTTGCCTGTGGGTCGTGTGCAAAGAGGTGGGTCCCACCGTCGAGGTTAGGGCAGGAAAGGTTCACCTCGACTGCCACAACCTCGGGCGGACAATCATGTAGAGCCTCTGCTGCTCGGGCGTACTCAGCAACGCTTCTGCCCCAGATACTGACCACAACGCTGGCACCTGTTGCGATCAGCTCGGGGAGCTCGTGTTTGCGCCAGTGGGCAATTCCTGGCCCCTGCAGACCGACACTGTTGAGCATCCCGGCGGGAGTCTCATGAACTCTTGGAGCAGGGTTGCCAGCCCAAGGATCTGCCGAGAGCGACTTGACGACGACAGCACCGATGCGTGAAAGGTCCATAAAGGCAGAGAGCTCGGAGCCATACCCGGCTGTCCCTGCCGCAGTCATGACGGGCGCAGAAAGCTCTACGGAACCGACCCGGACTGACATATCTACAGCTGCTGCGCCTGCGGCTGCTGCACGGCGACTCACTACCTCAGCTCCACAGGATGAGCTCGTTGGTAGCTCTCGCTAGCAGACTCCTCCGACACCCAGACTCCTGCGTGGAACTCCTGCAGGCTTCGCACCTGCAGATCGCTCTGCGCCCAGTCCCCAATGCCATTGGCCGCTGCGAGTGCAGCTGAGGCGGTCGTCACCAATGGCACAAGATGAGTTGCCGCTGCACGGCGTATATGAGCGCCGTCTGCACGCGGACCTCGGCCGCGCGGACTATTCACCACCAGATCAACTCCGCCGCTCGAGATCAGCTCAACGCCATCAACCTCTCCATCATTGGAACCTGTGCGGTCAGAAGAGATCTTGGCCACGACCTGATCTACTACTACACCTTGTTCGGTGAGGTACGCCGCAGTACCGGAAGTTGCAACTATTCGGAACCCGAGGCTGACAAATCGTTGGGCCGCGCGGGCTCCCACAACTTTGTCTCGATCAGCAAGCGAGAAGAACACGGTCCCTTCTGTGGGCATGCGATCCCCTGCTGCTAGCTGAGACTTTGCGAAGGCCATCCCAACGGAGGTGTCAATTCCCATTACCTCACCGGTTGAGCGCATCTCTGGACCAAGCACCGCATCGACTTCTGGGAAACGACTCCATGGCAGGACTGCCTCTTTGACGGCAATATGGTCCCCTTGCACCTTGGGTCGAAGGAGTCCCTCTACGCGAAGCTCCTCGAGAGTGGCACCGCACATGACACGCGCTGCGATTTTCACGAGCGGAACGCCGGTGGCTTTGGCAACAAACGGAACTGTTCGTGATGCACGCGGGTTTGCCTCGATCACAAAGACCTGCCCGCTTCCGGGAATCTCGTCTGACCTTTTGACGGCGAACTGAACGTTGATCAAGCCCTTCACGTCGAGCGAGGTGGCAATGCGCTTCGTGTAGTCCTCAATGACTGCAATGGTTGCATCGCTCAGACCAACTGGAGGGATCACACAAGCAGAGTCCCCTGAGTGCACGCCCGCCTCTTCAACGTGCTCCATGATTCCGCCGATGATCACCTCTCCGGTGTGGTCACGAATGGCATCTACGTCGACCTCAGTTGCGTCCTCTAAGAAGCGGTCGATCAATACTGGACGGTCGGCAGAGAGCCCGCCCTCTCTTCCGAGCGAGCCGTTCGAAGCTATTGCCATCCATGCACGCTCAAGGTCTTCCGGCTCGTACACAATCTCCATTGCACGACCACCGAGTACATAGCTCGGCCGGATCAGCGCCGGGAACCCAATGCGATCAGTCGTGGCTAGTGCCTCTTCAAGCGTGGTTGCTGTCGCCCCCGCAGGCTGAGGGATTTCGAGTCGTGCACACAGGGCACTCCAGTGATTGCGATCCTCTGCTGCATCGATACTTTTAGCCGAGGTCCCAAGGATGAGTTCAGGCGGCAACACGTTTGCGAGCTTGAGGGGGGTTTGCCCGCCGAGCGACACGATGACACCAACGAGTTTGCCTCCTCCCTGTTCTGCAGATCTTTGCTCTGCATCAATGACGTTCAGCACGCCTTCAGTGGAGAGTGGCTCGAAGTACAAGCGGTCAGAAGTGTCGTAGTCGGTTGAGACTGTCTCTGGATTGCAGTTCACCATAATCGTCTCAAAGCCGGCCTCGGACAAGGCGAAACATGCGTGAACACAGCAGTAATCGAACTCAATCCCTTGGCCGATGCGGTTTGGTCCAGACCCTAAAATAATGACCTTGTCTCTACCCGAGGGTGCAACTTCGCTGTCATCCTCATAGGTCCCGTAGTGATACGGGGTTTCTGCTTCGAACTCGGCTGCGCAGGTATCGACGGTCTTATAGGTGGCTTCAACGCCCGCTGCGAGCCTTGCGGCGCGCACCACAGAATCGTCAAGGTTCCACAAATAGGCCAACTGCGCATCGCCGAACCCAAGTCGCTTTGCACGGCGCCAATCCTGTCGGTCCAAAGAAGCAAGGGCCTCGCTGCCGTTTTCCTCTGGGCCGAGATGCGCCGCAAGGGCACTTCGCTCCTCGCAGAGCATCAGAATCTGATCGAGGAACCAACGGTCAATCTTCGTTGCTTGGAACACATCCTCGACGCTCACGCCGCGACGCAGCAGTGATTCGACTTGGAAGATGCGATCTGGAGTACCGATTGCCGCCTGAACCATGAGCTCGGCGGTCTCTATCTGGTCGAACTGCTGCTCGGCTGAATCGCAGTTCAGGCCTTGCCTGCCTTGTTCGAGTGAGCGCATTGCTTTTTGCAATGACTCAGGGAAGGTGCGCCCAATCGCCATCACTTCGCCCACTGACTGCATCTGTGTCCCTAGGGTGGGTTCGGCGCCTGGGAACTTCTCAAAGGCCCAACGTGGCACCTTGGTCACGACATAGTCGATAGAAGGCTCAAAGCTTGCCGGCGTCATTTTGGTGATGTCATTGGGAATCTCATCGAGGGTGTACCCCACTGCAAGCTTTGCTGCGATCTTTGCGATCGGAAAGCCGGTGGCCTTCGATGCAAGCGCCGAGGAGCGACTCACGCGAGGGTTCATCTCGATAATGGCCTGCTCTCCGGTCTCTGGGTGCACTGCAAACTGCACGTTTGAGCCGCCAGTCTCGACGCCCACTCGTCGCATGACCTGAAACGCAGTATCTCGCATGAGCTGATACTCGACGTCGGTCAGCGTTTGAGCGGGAGCCACCGTAATTGAATCACCAGTGTGTACGCCCATGGGATCAAAGTTCTCGATCGAACAGATGATCACGCAGTTATCAGCTTTATCCCGCATGACTTCAAGCTCGAACTCTTTCCATCCGGCGATTGATTTCTCGATGAGCACTTCGGTAATCGGACTGGCGTCAAGGCCACGTGCCACCATGAACTCAAACTCGGCTTGAGTGGATGCAATCCCGGTTCCTTTTCCTCCCAAGATGTAGGCCGGGCGAATCACTACCGGAAGACCAAGCTGCCCGAGCACGGCAGCAGCCTGAGTCATATCATGCGCGATGCCAGATTCGGGAACGTTCAGGCCGATCTCAATCATTGCCTTTTTGAAGAGGTCTCTATCTTCTGCAGTTCGGATCGCCTGAGCATCAGCGCCGATCAGTTCAACTCCGTAGGCATCAAGTACACCTGTGTCGGAGAGTTCCATAGCGAGGTTCAAGGCAGTTTGGCCACCAAGCGTTGGCAACACAGCGTCGGGCCGTTCCTTGTCGAGTATGCGCTCAAGAACATCGGCTACGAGCGGCTCGATATAGGTCGCATCCGCAAAATCGGGGTCGGTCATAATGGTCGCTGGGTTTGAATTCGCCAGAATGACCCGATAGCCCTCCTCCTTCAATACCCGGCATGCCTGCGTTCCCGAATAGTCGAACTCGCAGGCCTGACCGATGACAATCGGACCGGAACCGATCAGCAGGATGGACTCAATATCTTCACGGCGCGGCATGAAATAACCCTTCTTTAAAAAATGCTGTGCTGCAGACGGACTGACTGCGGCTTGCGGGACTCATTGGTGTTAGAGCAACAAAATTCCGAGTTGTTGCTTGTGAGTGTGCAACTCTGTAACGGTGAAATTTACTGAGGAACAAAAATGGTCGGCCACTACTCAAGACGTGCTTGAGGTCTACCTCGATCCCAGTTTCTGGACTGGGTTGACTGACCTGTCTGCCACGAGCAGCCCTGAGGTACTCGACATCAAGAGAGATTCCCGCACTGCGGTGGTTCGGCTCCACTATGTGCTGTCGGTTGAGCTTCCTAAAGAGGCTTCTCGGTTCATTAACCCAAACGACGTTGCCTGGGTTGAGGAAACTACGTGGAGCCTGTCGGACATGTCGGCGGAGGTGCGCTTCTTGGCCGACCAAGCCTCGCAGTTGATGAAAGCTTCTGCTTCGGCCGGGCTTGCCCAACACGGGCCTTCGGCGGTGCGATCGATTCGTGGCGATGTCAAAGTACATATTCCGCTCTTGGGGAGCCGGGTAGAAAAGGTCATTGTCCAAGGGGTCCAAGACCACTTGAAAGAAGAAGCCGCTGCGGTTGAGGACCGCTTGAGCTGAACTCACGATGCAGACCTGTCCATCAGCTCGGCGAAGCGTTCGAAGAGATACCTGCTGTCATGAGGACCAGGTCCGGCCTCGGGGTGATGCTGCACTGCAAACGCCGAAAGCTCAGCGCACTCGAACCCCTCGACTGTTGAATCATTCAAGTTGCGGTGCGTCACTTCGACATGTGCAAGTGAGTCAACGTCCACGCAGTAGTTGTGATTCTGGCTAGTGATCTCGACCTTGTTTGTGGTCAGGTCTCGAACTGGGTGATTTCCGCCATGGTGGCCGAACGGCAGCTTGTAGGTGGTACCACCAAGGGCGGTGGCCAGCATCTGGTGACCCATGCAAATGCCAAACAATGGAACCTTGCCAAGCAGCTCACGAAGTGTGTCTGGAACATCTGCCACAGCTGCAGGGTCCCCCGGACCGTTAGAGATAAACACGCCATCAGGCGACAGAGAGAGAATCTGTTCTGCACTGGTAGAAGCCGGCACCACCTCTATGGATCCGTACTGCGACAGGTTTCGCAGGATTGTGGTCTTGATTCCTAGATCGAGTGCAACAATGGTTCGCGAAGCTGAACTCGTCGCGGCTACCGAATAGGCATGCGGTGTGGTGACTCGTGCGACAAGGTCCGTTCCCTCTGTCCCAGTTGCTGCAAGAGCTGCTTCGCGAAGTGCAGACTCCGATGCAGTTCCGAATGCACCAGGAAGCGCGCCGTTGTCTCGTAGATGACGAGTCAACCTTCGGGTATCGATCCCCCCGATTCCAGCAATCCCATGGAGCTCGAGGTAGGACACAAGGTCGCTCTCTGCGCGCCAGTTGCTTGCCCTGCGGGACATTTCGCGAACCACAATTCCCTCGCACTGAGGCTTCTCGGACTCGTTATCAGTGCTGTTGACCCCGTAGTTACCAATATGGGGTGCAGTGAAGGTAATGATCTGACCTGCGTACGAAGGATCCGAGATCACTTCTTGATAACCAGAGAGGACCGTGTTGAACACAAACTCGCCGGTTGTGATCCCAGTAGTTGGAGCGGCACCGAATGACTCACCTTCGAAGACCGTGCCGTCCGCCAGAATTATCGCCGCTGATTGAACACTCATCTCTGTACCTCTCCGTCATGGACTACTGACTCACCAAACAAGAACGTGTGGCGAACTTTTCCTCGGACTTCTCGTCCCACGTACGGCACGTTGCGACTGAGCGACGCGCCACCTGTTGCATCGATTCTCCAGCGGTGAGTTGGGTCGATCACACAAAGGTTGGCCGAAACCCCAGGAACAAGAATCTGACCATGGTTCTGCATGCCAGCAATCGCTGCCGGCTTCGAGGACATCGCTCCAAGAACCTCTGCCTCGGTCATCGCTCCCCCGTCGACTAGCTCGGTAAATGCCAGAGCGAGTGCGTATTCAAGACCCAGCATTCCAGGAGGAGCCTGATCGAAGGGAAGTTCCTTGTCTTCAGCAGCATGGGGTGCGTGGTCAGTTGCAATCGCATCTAAGGAACCAACAGCTAGTGCGGCTTTGATTGCATCGACGTCTGCTTGTGTTCGCAGCGGTGGGTGCACCTTAAAGGTTGCGTCGTAGTTCTCACAGCACGCATCCGTCAGCGTGAAGTGATGTGGGGCTGCCTCTGCAGTAATTGTCATACCTTTTGCCTTTGCCGCTGCGATCAACGCAGCGGACCCAGAGGTAGACATGTGTTGAAAGTGTATTTTGGCCCCAGTCATCCGGGCCAAAGCGATGTCTCTCATGACCATGAGTTCTTCGGATTCGCTCGGCTGCCCTGGAAGTCCGAGGCGCGCAGACCATTCCCCTTCGTGCATACAGGTTCCCTCCGAAAGTGAGTTCACCTCGCAGTGCTGAGCCAGCGTTACACCAAGGCCACTTGCATATTCCATGGCTCTTCGCATCAAGCGATCATCTTGAACGCCAGTCCCATCGTCGGTGAAGATACGCACTCCGAGCGCAGCCATCTCCGCCATTGGCGCAAGCTGCTCGCCAGAGCGGCCAACAGTGATTGCACCAGAGGTATGAACGTCGCAGACAGACTCTCGGCCAAGGTCCAGCACTTCTCTGACCACTGCGGCGCAATCAATTGCAGGTGTGGTATTCGGCATGGCGAGCACTGCTGTGTAGCCGCCAAGTGCAGCAGCGCGTGCACCGCTAGCGATTGTCTCTGTCTCTTCCTTGCCGGGCTGACGAAGATGCGCATGAAGGTCGACCAGGCCAGGCGAGACGATGCAGCCGGCAGCATCGATCACTCTCTTTGCATCGAGGTTCGGCCCAACTGCAACGATGTGGCCCTCAGAAATGACGACGTCTGCCGAGTGTTCCCCTGACGCATCGATGATGCGCCCGCCCTTGATGACAGTATCTGGGTGACTATTCACTGAGAATTCCTTACGTGTGCAGTTTCTTCGGGCACTAATGACTCTGCTTGGCTCGCTGGTTCTTCTGGCGAGATCAGCTCTTCATGCGAGATCAGTTGATCCGGGGAACTGTTGCTCGACTGTCGAGCAGCGCTCAAGAGAGCAAAGAGCACCGCCGAACGAACCGCAACGCCATTAGCAACTTGTTCGGTGATGACTGCGCTCGGCCGATCAGCGACCTCACTGGCGATCTCAACGCCTCGGTTCATGGGGCCAGGGTGCATGATGATTGCGCTCTCCGCCATCCTGTCTGCACGCGCCGAGGTCAGCCCGTAAGAAGCGGTGTACTCACGCAACGACGGCACGAGAGCTTCGGTCATGCGCTCTTGTTGCATTCGTAAGAGGTAACAGATGTCAACGGTAGGCAGAACCGAATCAAGATCTTGAGTCACGTCCACTGGCCAAGAGTTCGTTGAGGACGGCAGCAAGGTCCGAGGGGCAACGAGTGTGACCTGCGCTCCGAGTGATGTGAAGATCTCGATATTCGACCTAGCCACGCGTGAGTGCTTGATATCTCCGACAATGGCCATTCTTCGGCCCTCTAGGGATCCAAGGTGTGAGCGAGCGGTATAGGCATCTAGAAGCGCTTGAGTGGGATGCTGATGCCACCCATCTCCTGCGTTGATGACGGAGGCCGAGGTCCACCTAGCAATCTGTGCCGGTACGCCAGAGGATTTATGTCGAACAACTACTGCGTCTATTCCCATTGCTTCGATGGTTTCAATCGTGTCGCGAACTGACTCTCCCTTATTGAGCGATGAAGACGACACGGAAAAAGACATTGTGTCTGCCGAGAGCCGTTTTGCAGCAGTCTCAAAGCTCAGCCTGGTTCGAGTTGAGTCTTCGAAGAACAGCATCACCACTGTGCGGCCCCGCAGTGCAGGCACCTTCGGTATAGGGCGACGACCGACTTCAACGAAAGTATCGGTGAGACGCAACAGCTCTTCGATCTCTTCTCGGTCTAAATCTGCAATCGAAAGCAAGTGCGCGCTGCTTCGTGATCCTGCACCCTGGCTCTCAGTATCTGTTCGTGTAGCTCTGCTGCTCGTCATGGCTTTTGCAGCTCGCCAAGTTCGACCCCGTCGATGGTCACATTGACGAGTTCATGTCGCCTTGTTGGCAGGTTCTTTCCAACAAAGTCGGGCCGAATCGGCAGCTCTCGGTGACCTCGATCAACCATGACCGCTAGCTGCACCATCCTTGGTCGCCCAAAGTCGATCACTGCGTCGAGTGCTGCTCGAATGGTGCGTCCGGTAAAGAGCACGTCATCTACTAACACCACGACCTTCGAATCAAGGTCAAAGGGGATGTCCGTCACTTCCTCTGGGATGACTGGTCGAATCCCAATGTCATCGCGATACAGCGCCACATCAAGTGTGCATACTGGCAAGGTTCTTGGGTCGAGTTCCTCGATGTCTTCGAGCGTTGCAGCGAGCGCATGCGCAAGATGCACTCCCCCGGTCTGTAAACCAATGAGGATGAGTTCCTCGCTGCCATGGTTACGCTCGAGGATCTCGTGAGCCATTCGCCGCAAGGCACGGGTGATGTCGTCTGCGTCCATGATCCGAGACCTGGCAACAAAAACGCCCCCGTAGGGGCGCGACATCCTTCGCTCACGTTCTGCCACAGGCATGGCCTTTCTGTGCGTAGTGGCCTCTCGGGACCACCTTGACGTACAGGTTTTTATGTTAGCAGGTTGCAACTGTGGTGCTCACAGCGAACGTCACTGGGGACCGGCTTAGGCAAATGATCCCTTGTGAGTCGGGGTCGGCAACACCTCGATGCGCTGAGCACCCTTCCTGACCCGGAACCGTGCGCCGTCTACTGCTTCCGCATCAGGGTTGGTGGTATCAATATTGCGAATCGTTACTAGCGTTTCCTCGGGGGTGATATCTACCACGGTGTATCCCTGATCAATGAGGTTCATATGCCGTAGCGCTGGGGCGTTTGAGTTGAGGACAAAGCGCTCGGCAGCACGAAGAACCTCAGTTGCCGCGTCTTCAGGAAGGTCGCCAAGGAAGGACTTTCGCGGGTCTGGATCTGCGGTGAGCGAACCCGTACAGAAGTCGAAGGCCGCTACCGGTGTGCTCGGACGGTCGTAATCGACTCGTAGTTCGCTGACCAAAGCAGTGTGCGTGTGGCCGCTCGTAAAGATGGTGTCGGTCACTCCCGCCTCAAGGATGAACTGCAACAGGTCCCGACGCTCCTGCAGGTAGTCGTCCCAGGCCTCATTAGGTGCATAGATGCCAGCATTCGGTGGAAGGTCGGGACGAAATGCCCTCAGGAACTCTAGGTTGACCAGCTTCCACGGGCTGATGTTGTAGGGATTTCCGACTATGCGCCAAGTGGCCTGAGAAGCTGCGAGACCCTGCGTGAACCACGCATATTGTTCGGCTCCGAGCGTGGTACGACTCGGATCGTACGCTCCACCGGAGTCTGTGTAGACAATGTTCTCGAGAGGATCATCTCTGTAGGCACGAACATCGATCATCGACAGATCGACCAAGTCTCCCCATCCAAATCGACGATATGCCTGCAGGCCGCCGGGGTCGAGAACTGCGAACGCCTCAAACCATGCTTGTTTAGCCGCCGTCAGACGCTCTGGCGGGCCACTCTTGCTGATCCCGTTATAGAACTCGCCGTCATCCCACATAGCAACCATCGGTAGGGCCGCATGCAGGTCGCGCAAGAGGGGTTGTTTCCGCCAGCGCTGATAGGTCTGTCGATAATCTTCACGGGTGAGCGTGTTGGTATCAGAGGCGTACACGTAGTCGCCAAGATGCATAAAGAAGTCAAGATCGGGCTCGGCTGCCGCTGCCGAATGAGCGTTGAACCAGCTGTCATTTATCTGTTGACAAGATGCAAAGGCAAACCGCAAGCGATCGGGAGATGACCCGGCAGCGGGAGCGGTGCGAAGTCGTCCCGAGCGGCTGACAACTTGAGTTCCACTCTGATCAGCGGCTTCGAACCGATAGAAGTACCAGCTATGCGGATCGAGTCCGGACACAGGCACGGTCACGGCGTACCCCTCGGAGGCAGAAGCAGTCACCAAACCAGCGGCCCGGATCGAAGTAAACGCTGCATCATCTGCAACTGTCCACAGAATCGGCATCTCTGCGCCGGGAACTCGGGGCTCTACACGAGTCCAAATCAAAGCCCCGTCGGGCGCTGGATCGCCAGCGATGACACCATCTAAGAACGGTGAAAGATCGGGAGTCCCTGGAGGAGGCAGGCGAGGGTCTTCACTCGGAGCGGGAACCACGCACCCACTAATCAGCACCGTTGCACCAAGGCCAAAGCCCAAGCCTTTGAGCATCTCTCTGCGTGTCATGCCACGCCCAGAAGAAACAATGCTTGTCATAGGTGTGATGCTCAACTGAAATCCCCTGCCGCTTGTGTGGTCGCATGGTTTCATCGCCGCCATCTGCCGATGAAACCTGAAGTGTTACATGATGCCGGCTCAGTGTGAAGAGCAGAAACGCTAATTCACCTGAAATCCACTCACTTGGGTTGAGCCAACGCAGGTGCTCTCAATATCTGCTCAGAGCTTGCCTACTCGCTGCGAAGTTCATCGGCAGCAGCCGTCAGCAGGCCATTGACGAACTTCGAGGAATCCTCTGTTCCATAGTGTCCTGCTAGCCCGACGGCTTCAGAGAGTACGACTCCTCTCGGAACCTCGGGGCAGTATTTCAGCTCAAAACAACCAAGGCGCAAAAGTGCAAGGTCTAGTGTGGCCATGCGCTCCACGGACCATCCCCGAGCAAGCCGGCCAATAATCTCGGTGAGTTCGAAACGGTGCTGTTCAACACCCATCACAATCTTGCGGGTATATGAGTCGGGCACTAGGACTTGTGAATCCAGAACTTCTTGAACCGGAAGCGCCTTGATCTCTGCCTCATAGAGCAGATGGAAGGCTCTCTCTCGGGCCTCGTGGCGCCCTCCTGCTACCGAACGCAATGGAGGGTGTACGCGAACTTCGATTTGCTCCACCAAGGTATCGGCGTCGACCACTGAATCGATCACTGATTGACTCACTACTGCTTCGGGTTGTGCGTCACCCGAGGAATCCTCTGTGCCGCCGGTTGCGCTCACGCTCGAGAGATGAACTCGCCGGAGCGTGTATCGACTTTGATGCGCTCTCCGGGTTGAATGAACAACGGAACCTGCACTACTAGGCCGGTCTCGAGTGTTGCGGGTTTCTTTGCCCCAGAGACTCGATCCCCTTTTTCTCCAGGCTCGGTCTCTGCCACATTGAGTTCAACTGATGCTGCGAGTTCGATGCCGATGATCTCATCCTGATACATCATGAGCTGCGCCATAGAGGTATCGACCATATAGAGCGCTGTATCACCGAGGGTTGCACTGGGAACATTCAATTGGTCATAGGTGCTGTTGTCCATGAACACGTAGTCGCCGCCATCGCGGTACAACAACTGCATCTCTCTCTTGTCGATGATGGCCCGCTCCATCTTCTCGCCTGCGCGAAAGGTGCGTTCAACAACCGCTCCGTTTCGGACATTACGAAGCGTGGTTCTGACGAACGCGCCGCCCTTGCCGGGCTTGACGTGTTGAAACTCGACGATCTGAAAGAGGCCGTCGTCAAGATCGATCGACATTCCATTCTTAAAATCAGAGGTTGATATTTGTGCCATGGTGCGCTGTGCGTCCGTTCTACAGAGAGGGGTTCTTCGGTGCCAATGTCAGACGATCGCAGCCGCCATCGGTAACCAGCAGCGTGTCCTCAATGCGAACACCGCCAAACTCTGGCAAGTACACGCCAGGCTCGACGGTCACTACATGGCCGGGCCTGAGGATAGCAGTGGAGCGACTAGAGACTCGCGGCTCTTCATGAATATCAAGGCCGACTCCGTGCCCCGTTGAATGCAAGAAGGCCTCTTCAAGTCCAGCCTCGGCAATGACCTGCCGACATGCTGCATCAACCTCGGCGGCGCTCACGCCCGGGTAGATGGCTTCAACTCCAGCCTGCTGAGACGCAAGCACGACATCGAGCATGTTCTGCCGATCAGGGCCAACATCTCCAACGGCGACAGTGCGGGTCATGTCTGAGTGATAGCCATCAATCAGTGCGCCAAAGTCAATCACCACCAAGTCGCCCTCGCGAATCTGTCGCGAGGAAGGGTGATGGTGTGGCTTCGCCCCGTTTGGCCCGGATGCAACGATGGTCTCAAAGCTCAGATCGGCCGCTCCGAGCGTGCGCATCCTTGCGTCCAACTCAAGACCAAATTCCACTTCAGTTGGACCTTCGCCTAAGCGAGGCCGAACCTGCAAAAGAGCCTCATCTGCAATGGCGCAAGCGGCGCGGATCCGTGCGGCCTCACCTGCATCTTTAATAAGTCGCAACTCCTCGATGACTCCATGTGTGGCAGTGATCTCGCCGGTCGTAAATAACTCTGACTGCCATCTTTGTTGCGCTGCCCAAGTTACGGACTGTGCCTCGAGGCCTAGCGAATCGACACCTGCATGTAGTGCCGCTTCCGCAATCACCGAGTCGGGGTCCGCTGCGACGATCTCGATACGCAGATCTACCCCAGCGGCTGCGATCTCGGCAACTGACTGATCCCGGTAGCGGCCGTCACTCACAAAGAGCAGCTCCCCCTGAGTCACGAGTAATACCCCTGCCGACCCTGTGAATCCGGTCAGGTAACGAAGGTTGGTCAGATTGGTAACGACTAGTCCATCTAAACCGTCTCGCTGCATCCTGGATTGAAGACGCTGCGTGCGCTGGGTGAACTCCATCGGCGGAAACATGTCGGCAGGCAGATTCTCTATAAAGTTTTCGGTGACAGCCATGACTACACCCTATGACCTAGATCCCCACTGACCTAGAACCCCACTGACCTAGAACCCCACTGACCTAGAACCCCACTGACCTAGAGCTGGTACATCTCACGCGGCGGGTTGCGCAAAGCACAGTTCGGCCCTCAGACCAAGATGGTCTGACCCATTTGGCGCCAACCGCTCGAAGGAGTCCAAGCAGATGCCTGTCCCGAGCAAAATGTGATCAAGCCGCAGAAGAGTTGGGAAGGGTCCCGAAGCTGGCCAGGTTGTAGCGAACCCGGCGAACCCAACATCTTGCGCGTCTTTCAGCCGGGCTGCCTCTAACAACCTTCTGAATCGAATGTGGCCTTGGGTTGCGTTGAGATCGCCAGCAACAATTGTGTTGGGGTTTGACTGCTGGAGCAGACGAGTACTGAGCTCAAAATCGCTCCGCCAGCGAGGAATATCCCAGATCGAAGTGGGTGCATTGAAGTGGAGCGCGTAGAGCTCCACAGCAGAGTCTCCAAGCGCCAATTTCACTCGAACACCGGCGCCAGAGAGACCGAGATCTACAGGATGACTAAATGGGATGGAGCTCAGCACGGCGATGCCATGGCCATACGGTTCAACCCGTTCCCATCGGTAGCCATACGTGTCGAACGCACCAGCCTCTCGGAATGCGTCAGCGTGGGCTTGGGTGTACTCCAACAGGACCAACACCTGAGGGCGGGTAGCAAGCACCTTGTCTGCAGTGTTCAAAGGATCTTCGTTTCGATACCAAAGATTCTCCACGACCAAGGTAAAACTTGAGGCGGAAGGGTCACCCTTCAAGGCGTCCCAGCCCGAGAGCGCTGGCGCAGCAACTACGAAAAAGAGACACCAGCTCAGAGTTGCTCCGGCAACACTTAAACCAAAGGTAGATCTGAGCGTACGGCGAGTCTCACCTGAAGTGATGGCCGCTCCGAACGTTGCAACTGCGCAACTCACGAGCATCAGTTGAGCGTCCATTCCCGCCAATCCCATCATGCGGACACTCGACTCTTGTAGCGAGGAATATCGCAGCAGGAGTACCAGCGAACTAGCCAGCAGCGAAACCGCAACCATCCCCGCACCACAGAGCGCGACAACGCGCAGCCACGAGGATTTCACTCTGCTGCGGGGGTACTCGCCACGTCTTGTTGAGTGCGATGTAGCAGTTCGACTGCAGCACGCACTGCCATCGGATATCCAGCAGCACCAAGGCCCATAATGACTGCAGTCGCAACTGGGCTCACTACCGACACATGGCGCCAAGCTTCCCGTCTCTGCGGGTTCGACAAGTGCACCTCAACGATTGGAAAATTGCATGATGCCAACGCATCATGAATTGCCCAGGAGTAGTGAGTGAAGGCGCCGGGATTGATGATGATTGCGGAGTGCACCGTACGCGCAGCAGCAATCGCATCCACGATTGTGCCCTCGTGATTGGACTGAACTGCTACCAAGTTCCATCCGTGGCTCTGTGCTTCTACCCTCGCTGCGCTCACATGGTCTTCAAGGGTATCCGCCCCATAAATCTCTGGCTCTCGAGACCCAAGTAACTGCAAGTTTGCCCCCGAGAGCAGCAGCAATGAACCTCTCGGTGATTCCGCCCTTGCGGTGTTCTGGTTGCTCATCTGCTCGCTCTCTCAACTCGTAGGCTGCTCAAAGCGCCTAGGCGCTCACACACAACTCTGTTCAGTATGACAGGACTGCTCAGTATGGCAGCAAGAGAACTGGCAAGAAGAGATACGGCAGTAGGGGAACTGGCTGCCAAGAGAACTGGCAGCAAGAGATATCGAACGGATAGGGCTTTGCTAACGATTCGTTAGGCAGTTGAACGCATCGAGTCAAACGCCTGGCGCATCAGAGTCGGGTCAACACCGCGAACGACTTCGACGCCCGCTTCCCCAAGCAACACAAAGGTGTAACCAGATTCCAGGACCTTTTTGTCACGGCCCATCAGCCCCATCAACCTGTCGATGTCACAATCTTGGGGAAGCCCCGTCTCGAGGCCGTAGCCCTGTACGACACGACGATGCTCTTGTACCTCGGCAGCATCAATTCGCCCCATCAGCAAGGCCAGTTCGGCGGCGTAAACCAAACCGATAGCAACCGCCTCGCCATGACGCAGTTTGTGATCCCCGTCTACCTCGAGCGCATGAGCCAGAGTGTGGCCGTAGTTCAACAGAGCCCGCTGTCCTGATTCGCGCTCATCGGACGCCACAATCTGTGCTTTGATTCGCACACAAGCTGCTACTCGCTCATCTAGGGCAAGGGCATCAAGAGTCCCGCCCCCTAGCCAGTGGTATTTCGCAAGCTCTCCTAGACCGCATTTCCACTCACGCTCTGGAAGGCTGCCAAGAAGGGCGGTGTCGCAGATCACCGCAGAGGGTTGCCAGTAGGTTCCGACGAGATTCTTACCTTGAGCCAGGTTGACTCCGGTTTTTCCACCAATGGCTGCGTCAATCTGACCGAGCAACGTTGTCGCCACGTGCACCACGTCAATCCCCCGGTGATACACCGATGCCGCAAACCCGGCAACATCGGTGACTAATCCTCCGCCGACACCAACGACGACGTCGTTACGAGTAAGCCCCCAGTTCGCGAACTGAGAGCAAAGTTCCTCAACGGTAGACATGGTCTTGTACTTCTCGCCCTGACCAATCAGAAACACTTGCGTTTCTCTGTCAGTCTCTACCTGAACAGGAATGCCTTCCTGGGTCACCACGGCAACACGCCTAGCACGATCTGGAATTTGGCTAGCTAGTTCTGCGCTTGCCCCGGAGCCAACTAGTACAGGACAGGATCGACCATCGGGAAAGTCAAGGAGAAGCTCGATCACCGAAGTTCCTCGACTACAGCCTCTGTCAGGGTCCGAGGATCTAACCCGTCAACATCAATGACGACGTCGGCCACACTGGCGTAGAGAGCAGTACGTTCTTCTGCAAGGCGGTGCAGTGCAAACTCGACATCTCCCGTTAAGAGCGGTCGTGAGGCTTCAGAATCTCGCAAGCGTTCGACAAGATCCGGCACGCTAGCTCGCAGCCAGATGACCGTTGCTTGCGCCTTCAACATCATTCGGTTTGTTGGATCCAGAACAATTCCGCCGCCCGCAGCAATCACCACAGCAGGGCCAGCAAGCGCTTCGGCAAGAGCCTCGCACTCATATTGCCGAAACAGCGGCTCGCCTTGCTCTGCAAATATCTGGCTAGCCGGAGCGCCAAGGCGTTGTTCCACCACTAGGTCCAAGTCGACACATGCACCAAGATTCAATTGCGAAGCGAGAAGTGGGCCAAGAGTGGACTTGCCAGACCCAGAGAGCCCAACTAGGCAAATATGAGAGTCGAAGAGCGCAGTCACACGACTAACACAGGCAGGCCGGCTAGCAACTGCGTAATTGCTGAGCGAAGGGGAATAGTTGAGCAGTCCCGAGCTTCTAAAAGAAGGGTGATCCCTTGGTCGCACTCGATGACAAGTGCCGAAGAATCTCTATGGATCTTTGTGTTCATTCGGAATCGAGCCTCGTCAGAATTCTGAGGCTCAACCGATGTCACTGAGTCCCATGACATCCGAAAACGAAGGTCGGCTGGACCAACAACCTCGAGACCAGCCCGAGTGAGCACAGCAGTACAGTTCTTTCGTTTCTTTGTCTGACCGGGATAGCCGCCGAGGTAGACCACGTCCTCGAGTTCAAGACCAGGAGAACTGTCTGCTGCTGGGACCTCATCTGCAGCCTCAGGCGATACTGCATCTTGCAGGCTCTCTCCTCGCTGCTGCTCTCCTTGTGGGGTCTCACCTGCGGAGAATTCTGGAACAAGATTCTCGGCTTGAGCAGTTTCGGCGACCAACAGTGTTTCGGCCTCGTCCGCCGCTTCTGCAAGGCGTGAGCGGTCGCGTACCACGGGAGGTGCAACCTGCAGCACAGGCTCGTATGGATTCGGCGTTGCGGGAGCCTCCTCTGTTGGTGACACCTCGCCCAGAACAGTTGGGGCATCCTCATGGCTTGAAGCGGCTTCTGCAATCGGCTCTAGGGCAGGCTCTGCATCTGACGCCGCAGCCGGTTTTGAAACAGTCCCAGCAGTCAGCGCTGAAACTACGGCGCTACAGAAGGATTCAGTCCAGCCTGCTCCAACTACGGTGCTGTCGTTCATAACGATCTCAACGTGAACCAAGCCGTCCTGAGGGTCGCCGAGTGCGTCCATGGCTTCCACCTCAGACAGGTCGAGCCAAACAGGGGTTGTCACCACGTCCGTTCGCTGGATACCAAGACCGAGCCCAGCAAGAACAAAAAGCGCATCTATGCGCGATTGCTCAGGGGGGTCAACCCATCCACGACAAGCAGCGTCGGGTGTTGGCTCATAAGCAGTGGACACATCACGAAGGTCATCACTCACGACTTTTTGAATTCCTCCGACAGAAACTTCCGGACCATTTGTTGCAACATCGCCTCTCAATGCTAGTTGCATTGAGCCCACGTGCGACTCTTCTGCAGTTGCGTGATCTCTAGCTAGCGCACGAACCAGCAAATGGCGCTCCGAAGAAAGACGAACTACCTCAGAAGGACCCTATGAATGAGATCGGACCGAGCGGGTCGTCTACATCGGCATCTAGGGCCAAATCTGCGCGGTCCTCAACACTGTCGTACCCCTGAGTCAGAGTGTCTGCACGGAGGTGACCTTGGTCCGGGTCGGTGGTTGCAAGTTCAACGTCGACAATTGAGTTGGCAGCGCCG
>CAFBMG010000006.1_pt1 | contig 23938 bp, 21 predicted proteins | sample 7268431 | NCBI WGS metagenome assembly CAFBMG01 (sample SAMEA6814054, study PRJEB35770) | freshwater metagenome | biome: Freshwater; feature: Freshwater reservoir; material: water | place: Czech Republic | collected 2017-05-23 | depth 30m m | reverse complement strand
GCTACTTGAGTCAGGCGGGCCCAATCCCGATCTCTTACTCCTTGCAGTAACTCCCCCTCATGCTGGTGCGCTTGAGGATGTGCTGCACGCGACGCGAGCGCTGCTTGCGCCGCGTGTGCAACTTGGCGTGACTTCCGATCGGCTGCTAGCTGGCGCCAGAGAAGTGAATTACTCCGCAGCACTCAGCATGTGTGCAATCTGGTTCTCAGACTCCGGCCAGAACCAGTACAGCGGAGGTCACACCGCTACGACTGGACCTCAGGTACAACCGGTTCGGCTCAGCGGAGCAGTCAATGACATCGACGAGAGAGGACTTCAACAGCTTCGAGGAGCAACCGGAACACTGATTCTTCTAGCAGACCCAAGCTTGCTCGAAACCAAGTTGACGCTCGACAAGATCGCTCAATTAGCGCCCGGGCTGTGCATCGTTGGAGGCTCCGTAGGGCCTAGCCGAAACCAAGGGGCCACTCGACTCTGCTTACTCAACAGCGTGTACGCGAATGGAATGGTTGGCGCTCTGATCCCACATGAAGTTGAGACGCAAGCAACTACTTCGCAGGGTTGTCGGCCGTTTGGGGCTCCTCTGACTGCAACTAGAGCTGAACGAAACGTGATCTATGAACTTGACGGCCGACATGCACTTGAGGTGACACAGGAACTGCTTGCAACAATCGCCCTTGAGAACCGTTCGGCGGCTAGAGACTCTTTGCGCATCGGTGTTCTTGGCGCCCAATCTGCAAACCGAGAGCAGGTTTCGTACTTCGGTGTACTAGGTGCAGATAAGGCTGCAGAGTCGATCATGATTGGCGTCGAGATTGAGCAGGGGGCAACGATTCAGTTCGCACTTCGCGATTCAACGAGCGCCTCGGCGGATCTCATAGATGTGTTGTCTGAGCTGCCAGCGACGAGAGCAGCGTTTGCGTTCTCTGCAGGTTCGAGGGCAGCAGACTTCTTTGGCCGACCACACCATGAGGCGTTACTCATCTCTGAGGCACTCGACCCCGCCGCCCTCTGGGGGATCTCCTGTTTTGACTGCTTCGGGGCGCAGAGGGGCGCTCCGAGACTTCACAGCCAAGCCGTCAGCTTGCTGGTCTTTCCTGAAGCCGGTGACGCACAGCAGCGAACAATATGAATTGGCATTACTCCCAAACGGATGCAATCGCTACGATCATGCGGTCCTCGCAACAGAAAGTCCTGCCACATGCCACAGAGCGCCTCGATCAATCCAGCTGGAACAGACCTCGAACAGTTGGCTATCAACGTGATTCGCGGTCTGTCAATGGATGCACCGCACGCAGCAAATTCGGGCCATCAGGGGACGGCGATGGCTCTCGCACCATTGGCGCATGTTCTCTGGACTCGGATTCTGCGCTATGAAGCTTCTGCCCCCGAGTGGCCGGACCGTGATCGATTCATCCTGAGCGCAGGCCATGCCTCCATTCTTCAGTACTCGTTGCTCTACCTCACCGGCTACGGCCTTGAACTTGAGGACCTGAAGCAGTTCCGTCAGTGGGGCTCGGCAACGCCCGGGCACCCAGAGGTACACCACACGGCTGGCATTGAGGTCACCACAGGGCCGCTCGGTCAAGGCTTTGCTAACGGCGTTGGCATGGCTATAGCCGAACAATCCCTTCGCGAGCGCTTCAGCGAAGATGTCTGCGATCATCACATCTACGCAATTGTTTCTGATGGGGACCTCTCAGAGGGACTGAGCCATGAGGCGGCCTCACTCGCAGGGCACCTTGGTCTTGGAAAACTCGTCTATATCTACGACGACAACCACATCACCATCGATGGGCCGACCGAATTGTCGCTCTCTGACAACGCTGCGGAACGCTTCCGATCCTATGGCTGGCATGTGATCGAACTTGGAGAGGCATCAGAGAATCTTGATGCAATCGAGGCTGCTCTCATTGAAGCCCGCGAGAACCTCGACCAACCCTCGCTGGTCGTCCTGCGCAGCCACATTGGCTTTCCCTCGCCTGAACTCACCGATTCTCCTGCAGCACATGGACTTGCCTTTGACACAGCCGCCATTTCAGCGGCCAAAGAGGTGATGGGTCTGGAACAGGAACCATTTTTTGTGCCGGATGAAGTGCTGCAGATGTACCGCGAGGCAGGAACTCGTGGGGCTGTGCAGCGCACCGATTGGAATCAACGTTCACGGGCGGCGCTAGCAGGACGAGAGGCCGAGTGGGAAGCAACCCTGAGCTCTTCAGGAATGCCGGGCTGGCAGGAGGCGTTGCCCGTCTTCGAACTCGGCGAGAAGCCTGCAACTCGGGTTGCGTCTCAGCAGGTACTCAATGCAATTTTCCCTCAGGTCCCGGGGATCATGGCAGGTGGGGCAGACCTAACGGGCAACGTTGGCCTGACCCTCAAAGGACAAACGGTTCTCTCGGCTGAGGACACTGCCGGGCAACAGATTTTCTTTGGCGTACGCGAGAACGCAATGGGCTCAATTCTTGTTGGGGCTGCATTGCATGGCGGCGTACTCCCAGCTGGCGGCACCTTCTTAGTCTTCTCCGATTACATGAGGCCCGCGGTCCGCTTAGCTGCGCTGTCAAGCGCAAAAGCCGTCTTCGTGTGGTCACATGACTCTGTAGGGGTGGGCGAAGATGGCCCAACACATCAGCCAGTAGAGCAGGTCATGTCGTTGCGCCTTATCCCGCAACTCACCCTGTTACGGCCAGCGGATGGCAACGAAGTAGCCGCTGCATGGAAGGTCATCATCGAAGGAGACGGACCATGCGCTCTGATTCTCAGCCGCCAGAACACGCCTGTGCTTGAAGGGACCAAGGAGCTTGCAGCCGAGGGAGTAGCCCATGGCGGCTACATCCTTGTGGACTCCCCCGAGCCCGCAGCGATTCTTGTAGCCACGGGCACCGAGGTTGCAGTGGCCGTTGAGGCTGCTCAGATGCTTTCTTCTGAGGGACTCTCTGTACGCGTCGTCTCTCTGCCGAGTTGGGAACTCTTCGAGGCCCAAGACGAGGAGTACCGCTCGTCAGTGTTGCCCTCGGGGCTACCCACGGTTTCGGTCGAAGCCGGGGTTACGCTCGGCTGGTCTCGCTATGCCACAGCGAGTGTTGGAATCGACCGATTCGGAGCCTCAGCGCCTGGGGGTCGAGTACTAGATGAATTCGGGATCAATCCAACGCACGTTGCTCAGGTTGTTCGCGAGCAACTCTGAGTTGCTCACAACCCAGCCCAGGCCAACCGGCCACTCGAGTAATCCAGCGCGCTGCGGCCACTAGGCTGCCCTGAGCAAAGCCAACTGCGCTGTCCCCACAGGTGACAGCGCAGTACATGCAGCGGCCTAGAGTGTCGACCATGTCAAAGCTGCATGAGTTGTTCGAGCGTCAAGGCCAAAGCCCATGGTTAGACAACCTCAAACGTGAGTGGTTGATCTCTGGAGAGATCCAACAGTGGATCGATGCTGGTGTTCGAGGAATCACCTCAAATCCCTCAATCTTCCAAAAGGCAATTGAGACAAGCGAGGCATATACCGATCAGTTGGCGCAGCTTGTAACAAATGGAGTCTCCGTCGAGGATTCCTACTGGGAACTCGTACTGCACGACATCAACTCGGCTCTCGGCCTTTTGCAGCCGCTCTTTGATGAGTCGAAAGGCACTGATGGGTTTGTCTCCCTTGAGGTCAGTCCGCTGCTAGCACGAGACACACAGGCCACAGAGGCACAAGCCCGGTCGTTATGGGATCGTGTGAACCAGCCCAACTTGTTGGTCAAGATTCCAGCTACTCAAGAAGGATTACCTGCCATTACACAGATGATCTCTGAGGGCAGAAGTATCAACGTGACTCTGATTTTCAGCCTCGAACGTTACGCAGGGGTTATGGGCTCCTACATTGCGGGCTTAGAGGCGGCTCTTGCCAATGGCATCGAAGACCTGTCCCACATCAGCTCTGTTGGCAGCTTCTTTATCAGTCGAGTCGATACCGAAGTTGATTCCCGTCTACGAGCGAATGGAAGCAGCGAAGCCCTAGAGCTACTCGGAACCGCAGCAGTCACCCAAGGACAACTCGCCTACACGGCATTCTTGGAGACCTTTAGTGGCACCCGTTGGGAGCGCCTTGCGGAACGCGGCGCACGAGTTCAGCGACCCCTTTGGGCATCAACCTCTACCAAGAATCCGGATCTCAAAGACACACTGTACGTAGATAGCCTCATTGGCCCGAACAGCGTGAATACTCTGCCGGACGCCACCCTTCGGGCCTTTGATGATCACGGAACAGTCAAGCGGACCGTGGATGCAAACCCAGACGAGGCGCAACGCAGGTGGGAACGACTCGGCAACCTTGTTGATCTCGACGACGTTGCCAGAGTTTTGGAAACTGAAGGCGTACAAGCCTTCGAAAAGAGCTTCGTTGAGCTGCTTCAGGTGCTCACAGTGCGTTGCGATCAACTCCGAAAATAGCTAGTTCATAATCTGAACCAAGTTGGTTCGTAATCTGAACTCAGCTATCTTTCCCGGATGAGCGCAACCCTCAGTGCAACAGATTCGGTCAAAGATCAAACTCGAGAGCAACTTCAGGACCAGAATCTGGATCAGAGATCCGAGCGGTTCGAGCAACGAACGCCGGGGTGCTCTATTGAGGCAGCGCTTGAGATTGTTCGCGATCGATGGACCATCTTAATTCTGAGAGATTCCTTTCGAGGGATTCGCAGATTTGACGATCTTCGAAAGGACCTCGAAATTCCCCGGGCAATCCTTGCTGATCGTCTGCGCTCGCTTGTCGAACATGGGGTCCTTGTGAAGCGGCAGTACCAGCAGCGCCCTGAGCGATTTGAGTATCGGCTCACACCAATGGGAATGGAGCTCTCTCCGATTTTGGTCTCGCTGATGCAGTGGGGTGATCGCTGGCTCTCCGGGGATGAGGGGCCGCCGCGACTCTTGGTGCACGAGCCATGCTCAACCGAGATCGATATGAGTTTCTACTGCTGGACCTGCGAGGAAGCATTCTCTCCAAGTCAGATCAGTAGTCGGCCCGGCGGTGCAGAATCATGAGTCTGCACAGGGAACTTCTCAGCCTTCCACTCGCAGAGTTACTGAAACAGGCCTCGAGCCTGCGAGAGAGCACAACGGGAACTCGTGTCACGTACTCACCCAAGGTCTTCATTCCGCTCACAAAGCTCTGCCAAGACAAATGCGGCTACTGCACATTCGCTCAACCGCCAGCTCGGGTAGAAGCCCCATTTCTGAGTGCATCGGAAGTGCTCTCTCTTGCCAGACAAGGTGCACGAGCCGGATGCCATGAGGCACTTTTCACCCTTGGTGAGCGACCCGAACTGCGCTACCCGCAAGCCGCCGCTTGGCTCAGTGAACACGGCTACGCAACAACGGTGGAGTACCTCGCCGCTATGTGCGCGCTCGTTCTAGAGAAAACCGGATTATTGCCCCACGCAAACGCTGGTGCGCTCTCTGAGGAGGAACTCGCATCCCTCCGTACGGTCGCTCCATCTCAGGGGATGATGATCGAGTCTCTGAATCCAAATCTGAGCTGCCACCTTGGGTCGCCTGATAAGACTCCCGAACGCCGACTGCTCACACTCGAAGCCGCCGGGCGCCTACAGATTCCATTTACTACAGGAATCCTGGTTGGTATTGGTGAGTCCAGAGATGACCGGGTGGACGCACTCGAGGCGATTGCGGACTCGCACCGACGTCACGGGCATATCCAAGAAGTCATCGTGCAGAACTTCCTTCCGAAGCAGGGCACTTCGATGCATAAGGCACCACCCTGCCCACAAGATGAGTACCTCGAGGCTCTCGCCCTTGCGCGCCTCATCCTTCCGGCCGAGGTGCACCTGCAGGCTCCGCCGAACCTGTCCGAGGATTTTGCAAGACTCCTCGAGACTGGGATCGACGACTGGGGTGGCGTCTCTCCTGTCACAGCGGATCATGTAAATCCAGAGCGCCCTTGGCCTGAACTGGATCGCTTGGAAGCAGTCACCCTCAATGCTGGCTTTGCTTTGGCCCCCCGCCTCACGATTTACCCCGAGTGGGCGCAACAACCCGAGCGGTTCTTGGATGCAGGCTTGCGCTTTGCAGTCATGGACCGATCCGATGCGGAGTCGCTCGGCAGGGACGATCCGGGGGCCGTCTTCCCAGAAAAGATGACGGCCAATAGAGACGCTGGAACTGGGGCCGAGGTGATCAGTATTGCCCCACGAGAAGAGAACTCAACAGCTTGGTACTCCGGGGCAGCTGTCTCACCGCGGATTCTTGTTCCCACCACCACTAGCCGTTCACTACAACGTGGCGCCGTGCACGAAGTGCTTCAAGGCGTGTTGCTCGGCCAAGAGGTTGAACAAGAAGAGATACTGTCGCTTTTTTCTGCACGAGGACCCGAGGTGGTTGCCGTGGCAGAGGTAGCTGACGAGCTTCGCAGGAGAGCGGTCGGAGACACTGTCACCTATGTCAAGAACCGAAATATCAACTACACAAATGTGTGCACCTTTAAGTGCAAATTTTGCGGATTCTCTAAAGGGCCGCTGAGCCTGAACTTGCGAGGAACCCCCTATTTGCTCACCTTGGAAGACATGCAAGAGCGTGTTCGAGAGGCCCATGAAGTAGGAGCGACTGAAGTCTGTTTGGTGGGTGGAATTCACCCCAGCTTTGATGGCGATTACTACATTGATGTCTGTACAGCCGTGAAGGAGGCTGTACCCGAGATGCACCTTCACGCATTCACAGCTCTGGAGGTCACTGAAGGAGCGAAGCGGCTCGGCGAGCCACTAGATATCTATCTGCAACGCTTGATGGATGCCGGGTTGCGATCTTTGCCAGGAACGGCTGCAGAGATACTCGACGATGAAGTGCGCGCAGTACTGTGCCCCGACAAGATCAACACCGAGGAGTGGCTTGAAGCGCACCGAATTGCGCACTCACTCGGGCTTCGCTCAAACATCACCATTATGTTCGGATCCATCGAACACCCCGTGAGTTGGGCACGGCATTTACTTGCGACCCGAGCACTTCAAAAAGAGACGGCAGGCTTTACCGAGTTCGTGGGGCTGCCATTTGTTCATATGGCAACTCCCCTGTACCTGCAGCGCAACTCACGACGTGGTCCAACATTTCGTGAGGTTCTACTGATGCACGCCGTGGCAAGAATTACCTACAACGGCTACATCGACAACATTCAGGGGTCATGGGTCAAGCTTGGCTTAGAAGGCATTTCTCAACTGCTGCAAGCGGGTGTCAATGACCTTGGCGGAACTCTGATGGATGAAAATATTTCTCGCGCTGCCGGAGCGAGCCACGGAACGGACGTCACACCCGAGGATTTCCGCAACCTTGTAGAGCCTCTAGGGCGCAGGTTAGAACAACGAACCACTCTGTACGGTCGGGTGCCTAACACTGATGATTCGACTGTCTTGGTCTAGATCCCCTCGAAGAACGACTGGGCTCTCATCTGGGGGTTCTACACACACGGAACTGCACGAAGTTGCAGAACTGGCGCTAGCGAACCTGGTGGAACCGCGCTAAACGGCTCGGTCTCGGCGCACATTGATGGGTCTGCAAAGGTCACCCGAATCCGGCCCGCTGCATTTGACGGAACCACAAACACTGAAGCAGTTCCAGAGACCGTGAACTGTTGCACCTCTGAGTTGACCCGAACCGGTAGCGGCGAAGCTGCCGAGTCGGTTGGGAAGTACTCCGCCGTGGCGCTACTTAAAGCTGGGAATGGCGCAGCTCCGGGTAGCGTGGAAAGCGCCACAGCAAATGCCTGACCGGCTACGTCCTGGGAGTCAGGGGAACTGGGGTTTGAGTAACGAGGGGGAAGCACGGTGATGATCTGAGTTCGCTCAACTCGTTCCGCGTAGCTGCCCTGTCCAGCGCAGGTATCCAGCGTCATCTTGAGCAGGTACTGCCCTGGTGTGCTGTAACTGAATCGAGAGACTGTCTCCCCCTGAGCAGGTGCGCCAGCAGACTCGCATGGCTGAATCGGCGTTGGCGAAACTGCCACCGACACAACCGGGTCTCCCCAATTCTCGACCTGATGCGGTGCTGAGTAGCCAGCTGCTAAGTCGGGATCGGACCATCGCAGCTTGGCCTCGATCACCGAACCAGCTGCAATCTGATTCGTGGATACAACAAGCTCTGCGGTCATCGGTTGATTCCGCACTGGAGTAGCCGTGCTGGGCGGAACCGCATCTGAAGACACGGGTGCAACTGCTGGAAGAGTGGATGCCGGTGCAGTCGCTGGAACAGTCAGCGGAGGGGGAATCAGGCTTGTTGTGACTGCAATTGAAGGGGGTGTCGCTGAAGTCGTAGTTGTGGTTGATCGCAGAAGTGGCTCGTCGGAGCGATCCGCAAGAACCGACTCGGGACTGGAGTCCCTCAGCAGCAACCAGGCACCACCTGCGATGAGCAGCAAGAAAACTGCAGCGCTTCCTCCGAGCATTTTGCGGCGCGATGCTCGGGCTTCGCGTAGCTCAGAAACCCGTTTCGCAGCACCCGCGGTATCTACTTCTGGCTCAGCGAGACTTTGTAGAATCAAAGATTGCTGCTCTTGAGATTTCACGCCTAGCTCTGCTACGTCGGCACCATGACCCGATGCTGAACTCATGTCGGGCGAGCCCCAAACTTAGGGCCAAGACCAAGAACCTGGCGGTCATGAAGCCGCTTCGAGATTCTATTGATAGAGCTCAGCGCCTTGTCCAAACCAATGCCGAGAACCGAAGCAGCGTGACTCGGAGTGAGCCCCGCCGCAAAAACCACAAGGCCAACTCGTCGATCGGAACGACGCATCTCGCTCAAGGTGGCCTCTAGCTCGCGCAGCGGCAACTCACCCGAAAACCCCGTCTCGGGTGGGAGAAGCTCACGGGGCACTGACACCCAGGTCTGATCCCCCAACAAGGCCTCAAGACACCCATCAGCCACGAGTCGACAAATCCGAGAAACCGACTTCTGCTCAAGAACGAGTTTCCTTGGCAACTGCACAAACACCTGAATAGCTATGTCCTCTGCGATTGGTAGCGAGTGGCTCAAGTTGAGCCCGTCGCGATCAAGGATTCGCCGACCAAGCCCGACCGCAATCGGGTAGAGCATCTCGAAGGCTGCATCAGCAGCGTGAACGGAAGCGTTGCCATCTAGCGTGTCGGTGTTTATCTCGGTCGCAACGGGTGATGGGCTCGCCATCCCCCCAAGGTAGTTCCAGACATCCTCAATGGTGGGTACTGTTGGTGCCGTGCTCACTACTGCTCATACCCCACCCGAACCATCTCTACGAGAGTGGGTGTCCTTTGAGTTTGATGGCGACACCTATCTCTTTGACGCAAGCTTCCTCAGAAGCAATTGGACGTGCATCTTCGGTCAGGGCTGCAAGGGGATTTTAGACGAGGACGCAACAGACCTCGGCCAGGGCTGCTGCTCTCACGGTGCACATTTTGCAGACTCGCCGGACCGCAAACGCGTTCGCAAGGCGGCTGCACGTCTCACGGCTGAGCAATGGCAGTTGAAAGAGGTTGCTGAGCAGCTTGGTGGCCCATTCCAAAAGAGCACAGCCGGGGAATCTATGACACGAGTTCACGAGGATGCATGCATCTTCTTGAATCGGAGTGATTTTCACAGCGGCTCCGGGTGCGCGTTACATGTTGGAGCAGTCGAAGCTGGCGAAAGTTTCTTAGATTGGAAGCCAGAAGTTTGCTGGCAGCTACCGCTTCGACTCTCTCATCAGATCGACGAGGTTGGCCACACCACTTGGACGCTTCGCGAGTGGATGCGCAGGGACTGGGGAGAAGGCGGCAACGAGTTTCACTGGTGGTGCACCGAGAGCCCCGAGGCCTTTGTGGGTAGTGAGTCAGTCCTTATCACCTTGAGCGAGGAAATTATCCGACTTATTGGAGCGGAAGTCTACGAGAAACTTCTCGAGATTCTCGGTGCATCGCAGCCTGCAACATGGGTCCCTCACCCTGCGGTCCGAAAGAGCAGCACACTGTAGAACGGGGTCAACCTCAAGAACACCGCTAGATGAGTCGACAACTCCTCTATGACATCATTTTCATCAGCGGAACTCACCGCAGCTGCGGTAGCTAAGGGAATGATCTTTCCGGAGTTTGTGGTCGATCAACTCGTTGCTGCAATTGACTCGGGCAAGCATGTCATTTTGACCGGGCCGCCAGGAACAGGGAAGACAACGCTTGCCTACCTAGCAGCAGAACAGGCCCGCCACGCATTGATGTGTACCGGTTACCAGCCAACAACGGCTACGTCCGAATGGACAACGTTCGAGACAATTGGCGGCCTTCAGCCTTCCCCAGAGGGGCTGATCTTTCGGCCGGGGCTTTTTGTTGAAGCCATCGAGGCGGGCAAGTGGCTCGTCATCGATGAACTGAACCGCTCTAACTTTGACCGTGCCTTTGGCCAGCTGTTCACCGTGCTGTCTGGGGCTCCTGTGGTACTCCCCTTCCGTAGATCAGGTCAGGTCAGGCCGATCTCGCTGGTGCCGCACGGGGCTGAATCGCCTGAGGGAACCGACCCAATCAGGGTTCCTTCGAGTTGGAGAATCATCGCAACGATGAACGCCATGGACAAGCATCTGCTCTTTGATATGTCGTACGCATTGATGCGGAGATTTGCCTTTATAGAGGTCGGAACTCCAACTGATGCCGTCTATGAGCAGCTCTTGGCAGGCCCAGGGGAGGTGATCCGCAACCTACTGCCGCTTCGCACTCTGAAAGAGCTCGGCCCAGCGATCTACGTGGATGCCGCTCGGTATGCCCAACGAAGGGCTCAGGATGGCATTAGCGAGTCCCGCCTTTTGTACGAAATGTTCTATGCGTATTTTCTACCCCAGTTTGAAGGGATAGATCACCGACAAGGGGTCCGCCTACACCGTCTCATCTCGGAAAAGCTTGACCCTGCAGAACAAGCCGAAGCGCAACGCGTGATCTCAGAACTCCTAGGCGAAGAACTGCTGTCTTCATGAATCCAGAAGCCACAACTCACCCAGCGGCAGGTGCTGCAAACCTCAGCCCCTCAAGTGCCCTCTGGTCGCGAAGAACACCCGGAACAGAAGCTGCACTCTTTGCGTCGGCACTACTTGGAATCACCATTTCTCAGGCTGAGGACCTGATTTCTGTCACCCTTGCATCCTCGCAGGAGGCGTCGGACTTTCTTCGGCATCTTGATCAGGCGGTGGGCTCTATGAAGCGCACCACCGCGAAGGTCTCGCAGCGTTGTGTAAGCGCCATTCGCGGCCCAGTGCTCTGGTCGGAGACTGTCACTGCCAGGGCAAGCGCCCTAGGAAACGAAGACATCTTTGTTTGTTCAGTTCTCTCGCGAAGCTTTGATTCTCCGGAGAATCGCATGCTCGTGAGCTCGGTCTTTTCACTCAGCCGGGCTCAGATCGCCCTGCAGAGTTTGCCCCCTGACCTGCTCCAACGCCTGAGCGTTGACCAAGAGCACATCGGCCAAGTATCAGATCTGGCTCGTCGATGGCTATCTGATCCACGTCTTAGTGGGATTCGCACACAAGAGCCAAGCCAGCGAGAGCGGGCTCGGGTCATGAGGTCTGGCCGCAGCAATCGACTTCAACCTCTGTTCAAGTTCAGAGAACTGGCTCTGAACCCTTTCGCACACAACCCTGCAGCCCTGGATTCACTCGTAAACCCACAGACACGAAAAAATCACGCAGAGTTGCTTCAGCGTGTTGAGGCAACCGAGGCCCAGACGGGCCGCATCAAAGAACTTCTCTGCGGCCCTAACGGGCTGCAATTCGGTTAGTCGAACTCAGAAGAAGATTCAGAGTCGGGGGCGCCTGACTCGTCAATATCGTCTTCGTACTCGCCCGGATCATCACTCGCGTCAACGTCAAGATCTGCCTCGATGTCATCGTCGAGATCTTGCTGCACTACTGCGGATTGAACTATTGGTTCACCTTCGAGATCTGTGAAGAGTGCCTCAATATCAAGGTCTGGCCCGCGTTTCAAAGCACGTGCCTCTTCGTATCTGCGGTGCCGACCCTTCTTCACGGTGGGACTCCCCGTCATCGTTGACTGAGTGCGCAAGTGTAGCGCCTAGGGTGAGATCATGCGCGCGCCTCATAGCTAGAATGCAACCTCAGAGTGCATGAATTTACTGAAAGCCAAGATCTGATCAGGAAGTTCATGCCAAATTCGCTGTTTCTGAAGGGCCTTCGACAGCTTGAGCAGAGACTTCACTGTCACGATTTCTGTGCAACCGGGCTCACGTCAACTGACAGAGGCATGTAGTGCCATCCATACTGATTCTGGGATTCCTAGGCACCTTTTGCGCTTTTGTCGGAGCAATCGGCGGAATCGGCGGCGCAACCCTGCTCGTGCCAGTTCTGTTGCTCTGCAACGTCGAGCCTCGCCTCGCTGCACCACTAGGAATGCTCGCCGTGGCTGCAGGATCTTTAGCAGCCGCCTCTCGCCAACTCAACGACGGGGTTGTACACCACAGACTTGGGCTGTCAGTAGAGCTCTTTGCCTCAATAGGAACAGTGTGCGGCGCTCTGCTCTCTGCCTCCATTTCTGAACAATGGCTAGCCCGGATTCTTGGAACTGCAGCATTGGCAGGCGCAATTGCTGCAATAGTTCGCAAGGGACTCCGCAATCAGCCGGTGGGGATCTTTGATGATGAGCCAGCTGGAGAATGGCCGGGGACCCTCGGCGGCACATACGTACTGAACGATGCTGTTGTCCCCTATCACGCTCAGCATGTTGGGTACGGCCTGGGGATCTCGGTTTTCACTGGAGTTGTTTCTGGTCTCGCCGGAGTTGGAGGAGGCTTCTTAAAGACCCCAACAATGAGCGAAGTCATGAAAGTTCCTGTCAAGGTAGCAGCGGCAACCTCGACGTTTGTCTCTGGAATAACTGCCTCTACTGCCTTGCTGATTTATGGCATCCAAGGCCGAATAGAAGTTCGTCCAGCAGCGGCAGTGGTTGCAGGCGCTCTTCTTGGTGGATTCATCGGTGCTCGGCTGCAGTCGGGGCTTCAGGCCAGTACCGTCCGCAAGGTGACCGGATCCTTGCTCCTAGTCGTAGCGGTAATAGTCATCGGTGGTTCTTGGTGAGTAGCGCTACTCCAAACAGCGGCGAGGAGAGGTTTCCTAGGCCTATTCACGGACCAAATCGATTCTTTGCGCTCTCTGTCTGGCTCAAGCGAGCAGTAGTCCTTGTCGGGCTTTTAGCTGTAGTAACTCTGTTACTACCCCCTCCTGCTGCAGAAAAGCTCGGCCTGATTTTAGTTGTACTACTGATTGCTATTCCGCTTGGTCGAGTGATTTGGTTTGTGCAACGTTGGACTCGTCGGGGCGACCTACGGTTCGCCGCCGTCGGGATCGCAGTCCTAGTCGTGGTGGGGGTAGGCGCTCTACTGGCCTAAAGATTTCTGGCCTAAAGATGTCTGGCCTAAAGATGTCTGGCCTAAAGATGTCTGGCTTAAGGATGTCGTGGCTCAAGTAGGAGCCCAACCTTGCGATCAAATGCCAACGTTGCCTCCCCACTCACTAATCGCCGGATGGGCTCCCCGACCAGCTCTGCACGCCAACCAAGAGTCAAACGAGCATCAGGCACTCCTCGGAGGAGATCCTCAAGATCTGACCGAGTTGCGAGGAGCGAGGTTTCGAGTTCTAGTTCACGTGCGCGCTGACTGACCCACGCACTCACAAGTGGCAGCGCAGGCTTGAGTTCGGAAGGCATCTCGGGAGAATGCGAAACCGGAGCGCGAGTGGGAGTGTTTGACCGGGAGTCATGCACAACAGTGAGCAGTTCTTCTGCCATGCCTGATCGCAGGTTCCGTCCCTCAACTCCTCGAAGTGACCGGATCTCTTCAACGGTGCTCGGTACGGCAGCTGCAACGCCCACCACCCCTAGGTCCGATAACACAAACCGCGGGGTCTGATCAGTCTCGATCGCTTTGGTCTCTCGCCAAGCTGCAACAGCCTGTGCAATTGCTAGCGATGCCCCTCGCAGATGGCGTACTTCTTTGATTCGCCTCCAGGCATCGTCGGGGTTTCTTGGGCCGCGATCCTCGGTGCGGAGTTCCTCACATGCTGCATTGACCCAGGCTGTCCTCCCCCGGTCCTCGATCCGCCCCATCAGCTGAGCAGACAACTCAAGCAGGTGAGCTACATCGCTAGCTGCGTAGGTCAGCTGCGCGTCCCCTAATGGCCGGCGAAGCCAATCAGTCAGACGGTCAGCCTTCGGCGCAATGACATCAAGTTCTCGTTCTAGCAAAGTAGATAGCGATGGGCTGGTGTAGCCCAAGAAGCCCGCAGCGATCTGTGTGTCAAGCAATCGCCGCGGAATCGTTTCACATGACCGCTCCATGACTTCCATGTCTTGGCGAGCAGCATGCATCACTGCGAGGCCGTCTCCCTCTAGCACCTTGGAAAAGGGATGAAGGTCAACCTGGAGGGCATCCACAAGGGCGATGCCATGACTATCGGCGATCTGAACAAGCGCAACTTGAGGAAAGTAGGTCCGCTCGCGGTGAAACTCGGTATCTATTGCATAGCAGGGCTCAGACGAGACTCGCTGGACGAGCTCCGCGAAAGCTCTGTCATCTTCGATAAGTTCAAAATCCGATCCCGCTGAAGCCGCCATAAAGTCAGCCGAGATCAAACCCAGAGTCTGTACTTCTGCCAGACTCGATCCAAGCTTGGGTTCCGCCTGCCACATTTACCATGATGTAACCCTGGGTCTGCAGGAACTCGCAGGCTTTCATGCTGCGACCGCCTAAATGGCAAATCACATACCCGGTCTCTTCATCTGGTAGTTCTCCAAGGCGCTCTGGCAGCTCGGGAAGTGGGATCAAGAGTGCACCGGGAACGTGAGCTTGTTCGTACTCATCGGGCATCCGCACGTCGATGAGCACGACGCCATTTTCGAGCAGGGCGCTTAGCCCATCTACATCAATCTCTTCGATCACTTAGCACTCCAAGATTTCTATCTCAACGGTTAGGACCCAATCAGTGGGAACTAGCAAGAATCGCCGTACTCGGCTCAGTACAAACTAGCGGTGAAACTCAATTCCTCGGTGACTCAAGAAGAAACGACTCCGCCATACATGTGCTCCTCGCCGCGAGCAGCACCGTGATTCTTCGCTGCGAAATCTAAATCAGAGACAAAGGACTCAACGATCTTGTCGTGGCCGGGAGACGTCATGACATGCAGTCCACCTTGCTGACGATCAAGGTTCCAACCGCGGTCATCCATGACATCTCCGATTGCTTCGATGCTCAGGCTCCTGCCGCTCTCAGAGAGTGGATCTACTCCAAACTCGAACAGAGACATATCGGGATTTGAGGTCACTTTCAGCCCGTCAATTGAGTTGATTCCATCCTTCAGTCCGTTTGTAGCGTTCAGCACCCGCTGCCCCAAGCGCATGTATCCCTCAATGCCAAGGTGGTTCATGGTGGCCCAAGCGCCCGCAATCGGCGATCCTGGCCGAGTGCCCGCCGCTGTGGACGAGGCATACAGCCCGCCCGGCCACGAGTCATACATAAATATTTGGTATTGATACAGGTCCCGATCCCGATACATCACCGTAGATGCGCCCTTAAACGCGTAACCATATTTGTGAATATCAGCAGACATTGAAGTCACGCCCGGGACCCGGAAGTCCCAGGGAGGGACTGCTTGACCGAGTGCCTCCCAGAACGGCAACAAATAGCCGCCAAGGCATGCGTCAACGTGACACAACACTCCCCGAGTTTCGCAAAGTGCAGCGACCTCGGTGATCGGGTCGATCACCCCGAACGGGTAACACGGAGCAGAGACCACGACCAAGGCCGTTCTTTCGTCGATTGCAGCTTGCATAGCCTCCGGGTTTGCCCGGCCGTCGGCAGATACCTCTGTCCGAATCATCTCTACGCCAAGGTAATGACAAGCCTTAGCGAATGCAGGGTGGGCAGTCTCAGCACATACAAGAGTCGGGGAACTGATGCCATGAGCAAACCCCCGTTCGCGTGCGGTCATCACTGCAAGAAAGATCGACTCAGTCCCACCCGATGTAAGTGCTGCCTGCCCCGCATGAAAGAGCGCCTTTGCCATCCCGAGGATTTCACTCTCCATTCGCAGCAGGGTCTTGTAGCGAAATGGGTTGAGAGCGTTTTCATGAAGAAAGATTGCAGCGACCTCGTGCTGCACGCGTTCAAGTTCTGGGTCGTCGCTGTTGTAGACCAAGCTGAAAGCCTTACCGCCACGCCAATCCAAATCCCCTTGACGCTCGATCCGAAGCGCATCGAGCAGATCGTCTCCCTGAACTCCCTGAGCAGGGATCCCCTGTATGGAAGCGCTCGCAGCTAGGTTGATCTCTGTGTCTGACATCTCTGAAGTGTAGGCGCGCTCACCCAAACCTGCAGCGGCACTCACCGCCGCGTTGAGACTCTTTCAGTAAAGGTTTTCGGGCAGGCTGGGATCGCATTGATACAGAAAGTGCCTGCAACGCTCCTCTTCGTCTACTTCGCCAATAGCGGCAGCCATCTCACGGAGACCTTCAAGAGCGCGCAGAAACCCGCGGTTGGTCTCATGCTCCCAACGCACATAGCCGCTACCGCGCCAGCCTGATGCCCGCAAGCGATCAAGCCCACGGTGGTAGCCAACCCGGTAGCACGCGTAGCTCTCAACCTCGTCTCGACCAAGTCGCCCTAGCTGCGCCCAGCCATCAAGGAACCGTGGGTTATTCGCAACGATTTCGGCTACGACGGCTCGGCGCTCCTGAATCGGTAGCGAGAGAGCCGCTTGAAGTGCAGAGAGCAACTCGGGGGATTCGCTAGACAGCACTGTCTGCGGTGGACCGGAAGGTGTGAGTTGAACTGGAGCGTCGGACATGTCTACATCGTACTCAGGGTCTGAGGCACCGAACTGCGCAGGGGTGAACTCCACGCTGCTCACATGGCAAGTTCCTAGCGCTCGTCAGTCAGAGTTGAGTCGCGAGCCCAACACAAGCCTTCACATACCGAGCAAATTCATCTGCGTGTGATAGGTGTGCGCCGTGACCAGCCCCGTTGATCACGAACATCTCGGAACAGGGCAGGGCTAGCTGAAGCAGGTTTGAGCTTTCAGCCATACTTCTGCGAGTCTCGGATCCCACACCCATCATCACGCGAAGCGAGATGCTGTGTGGATCCACGGTAGAGCCGGGTGTGCGCAGCGACCGCAGTTCGGCGAGCAGGGCGGGTCCCTCCGAGCGACGCGCTGCGCGATCGCGCTCGCGTAGACGATTCCAAGTGGCTTCACCTACCATCAAACGGTAGAAGAACTCTGCAGCTGCCTCGGGACCTTCCTCGTCGCCGCACTCAATCGCCCCGCCTCCGACAAGTGCATACGAGTTGTCCAGAGATGGCATCGGGGCCTCAAACACACCCACGCCCTTCACCCGAGGATCGGCGCGAGCAGCAAGGCCCAGGGCCAGAGTTCCGCCCAGACTGTGCCCAATCACCACTACCGAGCTAGCGCCGCTGTAGTCAATCACTCCGACAAGGTCATCCACATGATTCTCTAGCGAGGCGCAGACCCCAGCCGGAAGGGAACCCGCATATCCGCGCCGATCCAGCGCAAGCAGGTTGAATCCTGGCAGGCGGCGCATAACACGACTGAAGCTTGCAGCCCGATCCATTGCCCCGTGCACAAAAAGCACAGCGGGCAGGTCAGGGTCCACCTCCGGCCGATTGCGAACAAGCACCGCTAGGCCCTCTCTCGTGAGTGCCTCTCCTGGAGAACGCAGACTCACGCCACAGTCATAACGCGTAGTACGTCTGCTGCTTGGGGACCGTCTCCGCTGCTTCCACCCGCAAGCACCGCAACGGTGTCACCTGTTCGAACATGGCCGGAGTCTCGGGCAAGATTCACAAGCTCATCCATCATTGCGAGACTCTCCACTCGGTGAGGTGCGAGCAATGGTGTCGCCCCCCAACTGAGTGTGAGTTGCCGCAGAGTTTGTTCAAGTGGGCTGAAAGCAATCAGCGGCATACTCGGCCTGAACCGAGCAATGGAACGAACCGTAAACCCAGATTCTGAGATACAGATGATGGCGTCCACATTCATTTCGGTTGCCGCTCGCCAAGTGGCACCTGTCATCGCATCGGTAATGCGTGCAGCACCATCTCCTAAGGCCTCACTGCGAAGCAGGCGAATCCGCCGGGCCCACGCCTCGTAGTCAAAGTCCTGATCGGCTCGATCAGCGATTCGAGCCATGGTGGCAACGGCGTTGACCGGGTCATGACCAACTGCGCTTTCAGCCGACAACATCACAGCGGACGTCCCATCGAACACTGCGTTGGCTACGTCACTCACTTCTGCGCGGGTAGGCGACGGTGCAGTAACCATAGACTCAAGCATCTGCGTTGCGGTGATGACTGGCTTGCCGAGCGCAATGCACTCACGAATGATCTGCTTTTGGACATGGGGCAGTTCTTCAATACCTAGTTCAGAGCCAAGATCACCGCGAGCAACCATGAGAGCACCAGATGCCTCGATGATTCCTTGAATGTTCTCTACTGCTGCGCGGGTCTCAATCTTCGCTACGAGCAGTGGTCCAAGCGGATGCGGTTCAGTGCCGGCTTTGCGCATATCGGAGCCGGAGCGGACAAACGAGAATGCAACCATGTCGACGCCCACTTCCAAGAAGGCATCGAGCTTGACGAGGTCATCGGGAGTTGGTGACGAAATGCCGAGCCGCTCCGAAGGAACGTGCAGCCCAGGCCTACCCTGAACGGGTCCACCGTGGGTGATTCGCGCCGTCGCAGAGTCTGCATCGACTGATTCAATAACAAGCGTCACGCTGCCATCTCCGACTGCGAGAAGGTCACCGACATGAACGTCGGAAAGCAAGTTCTCGTAGTCCACGCCTAAAGCAGATGGGTCCGAGGTCTCTCGTCCGGGATACAACAAGACGGTGCTATTGGTAGCTAGATCTACCGCTGAATCACCAAAGCTCCCCAAGCGCACCTTCGGCCCGGGCAGATCGACCATGATCCCAACCTGCCGGCCGACTTGAGCAGAAACAGCGCGGATACGTCGAAATCTCTCAAGAGAATCGTCGATGCTTCCATGGGCAAGACCAAGCCGGGCAACATCCATACCGGCCTCCATCAATTGACGAAGCACGACCTCCGAATCCGAGGCTGGACCGATAGTTGCAACAATCTTCGTTCGACGTGCCATGGCTTCAGGCTAGGCCGGTTCATGAAGCAGCTGGGTTGGCAGCTGCTTCAACGGCCCAATGAACCTCACACGAACGGGCTCGTCAGTTACGGGGAACGTCTTTCCATGCAGCTACTTTATCTACCCGAACATCTCCAGGAAGGCCCAACACTCGTTCCCCGATGATGTTTTTGAGCACCTCCGAAGTTCCCCCCTCAATTGAGTTTGCTCGTGCGCGAAGGAAATTCTTGTACATGTCATCTGAGAACAGTGCGTGTCGTGGACGACCAAACTCGTAGGACTCATACAGCATTCCCGCAGCACCCATGATGTCGAGGGCCAAGCTATAAATTGCCTTGTTATTTTCTGCCATTGCCAACTTTGCAACTGAACCCTCGGGCCCAGGAGTTCCAGCTTTGCGGAGTTGCGAGGCACGAATATTGGTCAGTCGGTTCACCTCTGCATCAATCCAAAGTTTGGTCACTAGATCACGCTGAATTGGGTCACCCTCTCCGTGGCTCTTCCACGTTTGAAGCAGCTGAGCAATCGGGCCCGACCCACGCGGCGGTGTACCCCCGCCTATAGAAACCCGCTCGTTCATCAGCGTCGTGATTGATACAGCCCAGCCTCGGCCGACATCGTCAAGGCGCATCGAATCGGGAATGCGTACATCCGTAAGATAGACCTCGTTGAATTCCGCCTCACCCGTCATCTGCCGCAGAGGCCTGACCTCGACCCCAGGGGCATGCATGTCGACGATGAATGCAGTAATGCCTCGATGCTTGGGAAGGTCCGGATCTGTTCGCGCAATGACGAGCCCATAGGAAGAAATATGAGCCAACGTCGTCCATACCTTCTGGCCGTTGAGCAACCACTCATCCCCGTCGCGTTCAGCGCGCATCGCTAGCGAGGCAACATCTGATCCAGCTCCTGGTTCAGAGAACATCTGACACCAGATGTGCTCGTTCGAGAATAAAGAGCGGAGCATCTTCTTCTGCTCATCTGATCCGTGGACTTCAACTGCAGGAGCGCACATGCCGTAGCCAATGGGATTCTTCATTCCCCCAATAGGCGCTCCCTGGGCTGCAAGACGGGAGATCACCTCGCGTTGAAGTCCTGGACTGACTCCTAGCCCGCCGTTCCCCTCGGGGAAGTGCACCCAAGCAAGGCCTGCATCAAACTGCGCCTCGAGGAATTGTTGTTCAGTGCAATCCTTTGGGGACTTCTCTGCGAGGAGCTGAACGCAAGCATCCACTACACGCTGCTGATCGGGATCGATTGACTCCTCGGGCAGTACGAGCACTGACATACATCCTCCAAGATTGAGAGTTTCAACAATCACGGGTACTTGACTGTTCGGTCAAGTTAGTGCAGGGCAGAAGTGTTAGTTCAGTCGGGCTCTGAATTCTCGGGCTGCTTGCTCATGTGCCGCAACGTTACGCGGGTCAGCAACGCATAATCGATCGTGCATCTCTGCTGCACGGATGAAATCTCCGACACTTCCCAGAACATTCGCTAGCTGCATAAAGGTCTCGGGCTGGCACTGAGGCATTGCAGTTTTGAGCTTGAGCGTGATCAAGAGACGCTGCCGATCAGCGAGTCGCGTATACGCAACCTGAAGGTTGTTGAGCACTCTCAGCAAAATGAGGTGGTGCTCGGTGGGAGCTACATAGGCTTGATCGAACCGCTGCTGAGGGCCTTGCAATGACTGAAACAGCAGTTGGACTTGGCTCAAGGAGAGGGCCACTCCGCCAGAGAATGGATCGTAGAATTCTTCTTCGTTCCCAACTTCCCGGATGAGGAAATGGCTTGGCATTCCAATACCAACGAAGTTGATCCCGCAGCGCCGCCCCAGCTCAACACCAAGAATGCTCAGTGTGATGGGTAGTCCCAGTCGACGCTCAAGAACCTGATCAAGCAAACTGTTAGCCGGATTCGAATACTGGGCTCTATCACCTTGGAATCCAGCGACTCCAAAGAGTGCCCGACAGAACTCACGTGGTGAACCTTGCGAGATGTCGGTGCCGAAAGACATTCGATGCTCTCGAGCGATCTGATCTGCAAGGTCATCTAGGTTCTGGATGAGCAGCGCTTCGGTCGCTTCGGCATGAAACGCAGAGGCAATAACTGCTAGTCCACTATCAAGACGTGGTGTTTGCTCACTACAGATCTCTGCAAAACGGTCGAACTGGTCCACCACACGAAAGTAGCCCGCTGATTCAAGATGGCCCTACCGCGCTGCTAGGCGTTGTTGCGACTGCGGAGCCAGCAACGAGTGAGGACTCATTCAAGGCACTACGATCTGACTCGTTCGAAAGGCTCACTAGGGGGACAGCAGTGACTGATCAACTTCTTTACCCGGGCGGGTACGTCCAAGATCGAGGCGATCATCCCGCCTACATCATGGCGAGCACCGGTTTGGTCGTGACCTACCGGGAACTGCACGAGCGCGCAACTCAGATTGCACACCTGATGCACTCGCTGGGCCTCAAGCCCGGGGACCACGTCGCCTGGTGCGCCGAGAATCATCCTTGGTATCTGTCGCTCGCATGGGGCGCTCATTATGCGGGGCTGTACTACACCGCAATCTCGTCGCGCCTCACCCAAGAAGAGGTCGCCTATATCGTGAACGACTCTGGGGCACGCGTGTTCATTAGCACTGAATACAAGTCTGAGCTGGCTCGCGAATTATTGATGCTGACTCCGCAGGTGGAACATCGTTTCCTGCTTGACTCGACGATTGATGGCTACGAGTCCTTCGAGGCCGCTGTGGCCGCTCAAGTCGTCACCGAACTCGTTGAGCCCACCGAGGGAATGGACATGTTGTACTCATCGGGCACCACCGGGCGTCCAAAGGGAGTCAAAGTCCCACTACGAGATGCACCGCTTGGCACTGGAGACATGTTGTACATGCTTGTAGCTGGGCTGTTCGGCGCGAACACCGAGACGGTCTATCTCTCGCCTGCGCCGCAGTACCACTCGGCTCCGCTTCGTTTCTCTATGCAGGTGCAGCGTGCGGGTGGCACCGTTGTTGTGATGGAGCGGTTCGATGCCCTCGATGCGTTGCAACTCATTGAGCGCTATCAGGTGACCTTCGGACAGTTTGTCCCCACCATGTTTGTTCGCATGCTCAAGCTGACCGATGAAGAGCGGGCGAAGTTCGACATGTCCTCGCTCGAGGTTGCAATCCATGCAGCGGCACCGTGCCCGGTTCCGGTGAAGGAAAAGATGATCGACTGGTGGGGTCCGATCATTCACGAGTACTACGCAGGCACCGAGGGCAACGGCTTTTGTTGGGCCAATTCCGAGGATTGGATGGCACATAAAGGGAGCGTCGGAAAACCACTCGCCGGCATTCTGCACATCCTTGACGAGGATGGCAGTGAGCTACCGGTCGGAGAAACGGGTACGGTCTTTTTCGAGTCCGAGGGCGGGTTTACCTACCACAACGACCCCGAGAAGACGAAAGAGTCCTACAACACCGCTGGCTGGTCAACCCTAGGAGACGTCGGCCGCGTTGATTCCGACGGCTTCTTATACCTCTCGGACCGTAAGGCCTACATGATCATCAGCGGTGGGGTAAATATTTACCCGCAAGAGGCCGAAAACCTGTTGACCATGCACCCTGCTGTGAGCGACGTTGCAGTTTTTGGAGTGCCAAATGAGGATTTTGGCGAAGAGGTAAAGGCCGTGGTGCAACCCGTCACGATGCCTGGTACCGATGCTGAAGCGGCCGCTCTCTCCGCCGAACTCATCGCCTACTGCCGGCAGAGCCTTGCAGATGTGAAGTGCCCACGGAGCATTGACTTCCGAGAAGAGCTTCCTCGTCACCCGACGGGCAAGCTCTACAAGCGCCTCCTGAAAGACGAGTACTGGCAAGACGCTGGCCGAAGCATCTAGCAATCCGATTGCTCAGAAGCACAGAGGCCCTCGAACCAGGCGTTCAGCGAGCCTGAAGAGATAAAGGTCGGTGAAGAAATCTCCGTCCAACAAGTACGGCCGCTGCAGCGCACACCCCGAGAACTGCTGCAAGAACCCAAGCAGCGGCGTAGGACCAGTGTTCGGCAGTAAGCCCAAAGAGAACTGGCCCTACTGCTCCCCCAACGTACACACCTGTTTGTGTGATCCCTGTGGCCCTGCCGGGAAAGCCGGGGGAAGCACGCACTACCGACAGGTTGAACAGACCCGGCCACGCCCAACCGGCACCGAAAGCCAGTGGCAGCCCAATGAAGTGCGCAGCAGGAGTCTGGAAAACAAAGATGAGAGAGGTACACGAACCTAGGAGAATCATTATCGCGACCACTCCGAGAAGGTTTCCCGTGTGCCGATCAGCGTAGAACCCGACTGTTAGTCGAACAAGGATAGAGATGACACTGCCGAGGGCAAAGGCATAGCCAGCCGTTGCTGCAGTCACCCCAGAGTTGATCGTTGACTCAACGAAGAACCCACCCAGAGTGATCGCCGCTGCAGTGGCGAAAGCTGCCGCCACAGCAAGCATGAACAGGGCAAACACAGGTAACGCTGATGCTGTGGAAGTGTCGCTCGAAGCGTCTGATTTCACTAAATGCGCCCCCGTTACAGACTTCTTGCGGGCATCACTCGATGACCGAGAGTCACCTTCACTACCTTCTTGAGTGCGCTCCGGTGCTAGGCGCCATCTCACAGCGACAAGCGCCAGAACGCTCAGCACCGAACCAGTCACAAAGACCCCGCGCCACCCAATGGTGAGAGCGATCGAGGGTAGAAGCAGCCCGGCAATCAGCGCTGCACCAGGCATTGCGGATTGCTTCACGGCAAATCCG
>CAFBMG010000005.1_pt1 | contig 24298 bp, 22 predicted proteins | sample 7268431 | NCBI WGS metagenome assembly CAFBMG01 (sample SAMEA6814054, study PRJEB35770) | freshwater metagenome | biome: Freshwater; feature: Freshwater reservoir; material: water | place: Czech Republic | collected 2017-05-23 | depth 30m m | reverse complement strand
GTCCAAGGCCTACGGGGGCCATGAGGTCGGTGCTTGGCTTTGCAGACTCAGCAGATTCCTCGCTCAGCATCGGTGGGGTAGCACTGCCAGTCCCCGAGCCAGGTCCCTCAGGTCCCACAGGGAAGCCTGACGGAGCAGCAACTCCCGAGAGCTTGCGGCGCTACATCCAACAAGCAATGAGCACTGACGCTGGAGTGCAGCGAAGCGCAGAAAGCTTGCAGCGCGTCTGGCAGGTGATCGGTCAAACCTTGGCCGCTCTTGACCACATGGACCCCCAGGTAGTTGCAGTAGCAGAGGTTCGAAACCTGGCTCAGATTGCGCAGACGCTTGTGGCCGCAGCGCTCGCTCGCACAGAGAGTCGTGGCACGCACGCCAGAATTGATTACCCAGCTACTGACCCTGCGCAAACCCACCGGCTCGTCACCGGAATCTAACCCAACGCACGGCTGCGGCGAATCTGCAAAACTCAGGTGTCATGACGAACCCTCAAGCAGACTCCCGATGGTTGAACCCTCCACTGTTCGAGGTGAAACAGGCTGTAGCTCGGGCACTTGCAGAAGACCTGTCCCCGTTAGGAGACCTCACGTCGGCGCTACTGCCAGCGCAATTGGGTGAGGCGCGCATTGTTGCAAGGGTCCCCGGCCGACTCGCCGGAACTATGTGCGTGACCGAAACCTTTGCTCAACTCGATCCAGAAGTTGAAGTGGCTTGGGGATCTGATGAAGGGGATCAGATTGCTGCCGGAGAACAGCTAGCCGTGCTTCGTGGGCCGTTCAGTTCTTTGCTGACCGGCGAGCGCACGGCGCTCAATTTTTTAGGGCACCTTTCAGGAATCGCCACCCTTACTGCCGCCTATGTTGCAGCGGCTTCGGAAGGCGGAAGCGCTCAGGTCTGGGATACACGCAAAACGATTCCCGGGCTGCGTTCCCTAGCGAAGGCTGCGGTTCGCGCAGGTGGGGGCCGCAACCATCGAGGCAACCTTTCTGACTGGATGCTGATCAAAGACAACCACTTGGGCAGCATCGGAATCACCCAAGCTGTTGCCCTTGCCAGAGATCGTTGGCCGGCGCGAACAGTGCATGTGGAATGTGACCGTATAGATCAATGTATCGAGGCGCTCGAGGCTGGCGCTGATGCCATCTTGTTAGACAACATGAGCCCCGAGGAAGTTATGGCGTGTGTTGCCGCGGCAGAGATCCGCCAGGGCGGTCAGGTGCGTCGCACGCTGCTAGAGGTCTCTGGTGGGGTGAATTTGGAGACCATTGCAAGCTATGCCGGTACTGGTGTCGACATGATTTCGGTGGGTGCAATCACCAATTCGGCTCCTGTCATAGACCTCGGCCTTGACCTTTTGTGAAGAGATCCAAACCCTGCAGGAACTCGGCTGCGGAACAAGATTCTTTATAAACGTGCAGATGTGCTTGCAACAGACCATCATCTAGGGATCCTGAGTCGCAGGAAGGCTCCACCATCTGGGGGGCTACTTCCTCTGACGTGTTGTTGCGGAGGCTGCCTTGCTGCTCGTAATTGATGTTGGAAATACCCAAACGGTGATCGGTCTCTACGACGCTGGTGAGCGTAGCCATGACCTCGTTGACCATTGGCGGCTTGCGACTCGCGCAGAGCGCACTAGCGATGAGCTCGCACTCTTTATACGTCACCTACTAGCCACTCGTGATCTTGATCTACAACAAGACATCAAGGGGGTTGCTGTGTCTTCTGGGGTGCCCAGCATCACCTATGAGCTCCGTCGGATGTGCGAACGCTATTTACAGATTGAGCCAGTTGTTCTGGGAACCGGTGTCAAGACGGGTATGCCCGTGTTGTATGACAATCCTCGAGAGGTTGGCGCGGACCGAATCGCGAATGCCGTTGGCGCATTCGACTTGTACGGCGGCCCAACCATCGTGGTCGACTTTGGAACTGCTACCACTTTTGATGTGATCTCGGCCCAAGGTGAATACCTCGGCGGGGCGATCTTCCCGGGTATCGAAATCTCTATGGATGCGCTCTTTGGGCGCGCTGCTGCGCTTCGTCGCGTCGAGCTCGTTGAGCCGCGAAGTGTGATCGGCAAAACCACCATGGAGTCGGTGCAGTCGGGCGCTGTGTTTGGCTACTCCGCAATGGTCGACGGTATGTGTGATCGAATCGAAGAAGAAATCGGTGAATCCACCATCATTGCAACCGGTGGATTAGCCAGCTTGATTGCACCTATTGCCGAATCAATTGAGCATGAAGAACCGTGGCTGACCTTGCATGGTCTCCGCTTAATCTGGGAGAAGAACCAGCCGTGACCGAACCTGACGAATCAAGCGAAACAGAACCCGTTACTCAACCCCCAGCCGAACAGGGCTCCCCGGACGATGCCCGCATCTATGGTTTTGAGCAGCCGTACACCTACGAGGTCACTGCTACTGCAGCCGAGCTTGCGCAACGACATGAGGGCCTAGAGCCGGGTTCGGTTACAGGAGAACAGGTCAGCGTTGCTGGCCGGCTGATGTTGCGTCGCGTGCAGGGCAAGCTGGCCTTTGGAACGCTCGCCGATTCAACTGGCCGTGTGCAACTCTTTGCGCCAGCGGCAACAACTCCAGAGTTCGAGCACTTCTGCGAGCTCAATTTGGGGGATTGGATCGGGGTGGCTGGTGAGGTGATGACTACTCGCCGCGGAGAGCTTTCGGTGCGGGTGGATTCGTGGGCATTGCTTGCACCGACCCGCCGGTCATTTCCAGATAAGTGGCACGGCATGACCGACACGGACACCCGTTACCGGCAGCGCTACGTAGATCTGTGGGTGACTCAAGAAGCGCGCTTAGCTTTTCAGCTTCGTTCCGCCATGATGTCGCTGACCCGCAGGTTTATGGAGGACCGCGGCTATCTAGAGGTAGAGACCCCAGTGCTACACCCGATTCCTGGCGGAGCTCTAGCCAAGCCGTTTATGACGCATCACAACGCGCTAGACCAAGAGATGTTTCTGCGAATTGCGCCAGAGCTGTATCTCAAGCGGTTGGTCGTGGGCGGGTTTGAAAAGGTCTTTGAGATTGCTCGGGTGTTCCGCAACGAGGGCACCTCGACTCGTCATAACCCCGAGTTCACGATGCTCGAAGCGTATGAGGCCTATGGCGATTACCACGTGCATATGGATTTGGTTGAGCAGCTTGTGCAGCATCTCGCCCTCGAGCTGTGCGGGTCAACCACCGTTACTTTTGACGGCCGTGACGTAGATCTTTCGGCCCCTTGGCGCCGAGAGACCATGGCTAATCTGACCTCTGCACAGATCGGGGAACCAGTCAGTATTCATACCCCGATTCAAGATTTGCGCAAGCTCTGCGATCAGCATTCGGTGCCGTGGAAAGACGCATACGGCACTGGCAAGCTTCTGTTGGAGTTGTACGAAAAGACCACCGAGCACCAACTGTGGGATCCAACCTTTGTGATTGATTACCCAACCGAGGTTTCACCGCTGTCGCGTGAGCATCGTAGCGAGCCGGGCCTTGTTGAACGCTTCGAGGGGATCGTCATTGGTCGTGAGCTGTGCAACGGATTCTCTGAACTCACGGACCCAGTTGAACAGCGAACACGATTCCACGAGCAAGCAGCGCAGAACGCCGCGGGCGACGATGAAGCCATGTTGATGGACCATGATTATCTGCGCTCCTTGGAGTACGGACTTCCGCCCACAGTGGGTCTTGGGATCGGCATGGATCGCCTTGCGATGTTGCTCACAGATGTGCAAACCATTCGAGACATCGTGCTCTTCCCGACGCTCAGACCAGAGCAAGACCCCGGTGCCTAACAGCGGGTCCTCGGACCAAGACACAGATTCCCTGGCGCAGGGTTTGTCTGGATCACTTTTGGTGTCGGGCGTTGGTAAGTCATTTGATGGTCTGAGCAAGGTATTGCAGGGGGTTGACCTTGTTGCCAAACCCGGTGAAACCGTTGTTCTCTTGGGCCCAAGTGGTTGCGGAAAGACCACACTTCTTCGGATCATCGCGGGCCTTGAATCTGCCGACACGGGGCAAGTGATATTGGGTAATCGGTGCGTGAGCGGACCGGGTGTGATGGTGCCGCCTGAGCAGCGTCAGATCGGAATGGTCTTTCAGGACTGGGCATTGTTTCCGCACCTTTCTGTGGCACGAAATGTTGGCTTTGGGCTACCTCGTGGTGAGCGCAAGGAGTCCTCTCGAATAGATGAGGCCCTAGAGCTTGTTGGGCTACAAGGGTTCGGTGACCGCTCGCCTTCCACCTTGTCCGGCGGGCAGCAACAGCGGGTTGCGCTAGCTAGAGCAATTGCTCCCCGGCCAGCGGTTCTACTACTTGACGAACCGTTTTCTAACCTTGATGCCTCATTGCGCGTGCAGGTTCGTACAGAGATCCATCAACTGCTTCTTCGCCTTGGCATGACCACAGTGTTTGTCACCCATGACCAAGACGAGGCCTTTGTGCTGGGGGACCAAGTGGCAGTACTGAGCGAGGGCAAAGTGCTGCAGTCGGGATCGCCAGCCGAGCTGTACCAACATCCGGCCACGCGCTGGCTTGCGGGCTTTGTTGGCGACGCAAACTTTGTGCCGGGTCAGGCTCAGGGAACGACCGTGCAAACAATGTTTGGTGAGTTGCCGTTGCATCAACGACTTGAGGGCGAAGTCGATGTAGTGATTCGACCAGAGGATATTGAGATTGTTGCGGCTAGCACGGCGTTAGACGCAAGCACCGGGCTAGATGCAAGCACTGGGCCAGATATATGCACTGGGCCAGATACAAGCATGGGCGTAATGGGAACAGTCGAGCTGGTTGAGTATCTCGGCCATGGCACTGCCTACCTTGTCGGCCAGATGCAGGGCGGCCAGATGCAGGGCGGCCAGTTGCAGGGCGGCGCGCGGCAGGCCGATCAGATTCGAGTTCGCCGGCCTTCGCTGCCGATTCTTGAACGCTCCGAGCTTGCCCATCTGCGTTATATCGGGGGTCCGGTGGTGGCGTTCCCCCATGGAGCCGGTATTGGGTAGGGTGATCAACATGTTGATCATCTCTGGAATTATCTCATTCGATCCTGCCAAGCAGGACGAGTTCATCGCCCTCACTGTGCCGCTTGTCGAAGCCACGTTGGCTGAGTCTGGCAACATCACCTATGGCTTCTGGTTCGACGGAGCCGATCCGGGCAGCGTACGCGCCTATGAAGAGTGGGAGTCAGAAGAAGCCATTGGCTCACATATGGGAACTGCACATATGGGAACCTTCTTAGAGGGAATGGCTAGCGTCGGTGTTACAGGCGCCGAGTTGCATCAGCACGTAGTGAGTGACTCAACGCGGATTATGTAGCAGCCGCCTCGACGCTGTCGAGGAGGTAGTCCGCAGCAGCGCGCAACCCGGTCACTCCCGGGCTCGCTGGCAGTGAATCAAGCGCCGATCTGCCCGTGTCGGCGAAGCTGCGCGCCCGGTCAATGGCTAGACCAACACCTGAACCCTCACAGATGATGCTTGCTGCGGCATCTCTAGTGGCTGCGTCGAGGGGACCGCCGAGCATGTTGCGAAGCTCTGCTCCCTGAGGCCCTGCCAGGGTGAACAGCACGGGCAGGGTATAGACGCCTTCTTCTAGGTCATGGCCAGTGGGCTTGCCCATCTCTGCATCACTCGAGACCAGATCGAGCACGTCATCCACAATCTGAAACGCCATCCCGTAGCTATACCCAAACGTGGTGAGGGCATCGATCTGCGGGCGAGGCAAGTCGGCAACGATGCCGCCGATCCTGCAACTTGCTGCAAGCAGCGAGGCAGTCTTGCCGTCAATAGAGCGCAAGTAGAGATCTTCGGTTCGGTCTACAGAGAATGAATGTTCCAGTTCAAGGAGCTGGCCTTCGCACAGCTGCCCGATGGTGTTTGCGAGCAGTGCTGCAACCTCTACGCCGAGCGACGCAGCTAGCTCGGACGCCTTTGCAAGTAAGTAGTCGCCTGCCAAAATTGCTTTGTGGTTTCCCCAGCGAGCGTTCACGCTGTCGACTGTTCTGCGTACCTCGGCTTCGTCCATCACATCGTCGTGGTAGAGCGAACCGAGATGTACCAGTTCAATCGCCATGCCTCCAGTGATTGCCTGATCTGAAGCCGGAGCGTCGACTCTGAGCGCTGTTGCGGCGGCGGCAATGGTAAATCCGGGTCTCACCCGCTTGCCTCCCGCAGCGATCAGGTGCGTGGCAATCTCAGTGAGGAAAGGGTTCTCTGAGCAGACAGAAGCAATCAGTTCAGTCTCAAGCCGCTCAAGGTCTTCAGTCATTGAGGGCATGACTTGCAGTGGATTTGAACCTGTCACGGGTCAGAACCTAGTTCCCCGACACAGTCTCGCCTGTGTCGCGTGACCGAGTTCTTTGTCATGCACGTGTTTTTTGGCGGGTTTGCTTCAGTCTTGCGTAGGTGAAGAGGTCACAATTCGCTCGAAGCTGTGAAGGAACTTGGGTGGCGCAGGGTGTTCCTTGGAAACTCGGGAACTTGTTGTCCTCTCACGGCGTTACACTTATCTACATCAATCTTTCTTGGAGGCACCACCGTGTTTGAACGCTTCACCGACCGAGCCCGACGGGTGGTCGTGCTGGCTCAAGAGGAGGCCCGACTCCTCAATCACAACTACATCGGAACTGAGCACATCCTTCTTGGCCTCATTCACGAGGGTGAGGGAGTTGCTGCAAAAGCTCTGGAGTCGCTGGGCATTTCGCTTGAGGCAGTACGTCAACAGGTAGAGGAAATCATTGGTCAGGGGGGGTCGTCTCCTTCTGGTCACATTCCCTTTACGCCCCGCGCCAAAAAGGTGCTTGAGCTCTCGCTCCGAGAGGCCTTGCAGCTCGGCCACAACTACATCGGAACTGAGCACATTCTTCTTGGACTCATCCGTGAGGGTGAGGGCGTAGCAGCGCAGGTGCTCGTCAAGCTAGGCGCAGACCTTTCCCGCGTGCGTCAGCAGGTCATTCAGTTGCTTTCTGGTTACCCAGGTTCCACTGCCCAGCCCGGCGCAGGCGAAAAGGCAGGTGCCAGCACCGGATCCTCGGGCGAGACGCCTTCCGGCTCCTTGGTCCTCGATCAATTCGGCCGCAACTTCACGCAGCTAGCGCGTGAGAACAAACTCGATCCCGTGATCGGTCGCGACAGAGAAACCGAGCGCATGATGCAGGTGCTCTCTCGACGCACCAAGAACAATCCGGTGCTCGTGGGTGAGCCTGGTGTTGGCAAGACGGCAATCGTCGAGGGCCTTGCTCAGGCAATCGCATCCGACAATGTGCCAGAGACTCTGCAAGGCAAGCAGCTCTACACGCTCGATCTAGGTGCACTTGTTGCTGGCTCTCGCTACCGCGGCGACTTTGAAGAGCGCCTAAAGAAGGTGCTCAAAGAGATCAAGACTCGCGGCGACATCATTTTGTTCATCGATGAGATCCACACGCTGGTTGGTGCCGGCGCGGCCGAGGGCGCAATCGATGCCGCCTCCATCCTCAAGCCCATGCTGGCTCGCGGCGAGCTGCAAACCATCGGTGCCACCACATTGGATGAGTACCGCAAGCACCTAGAAAAAGACGCTGCACTTGAGCGGCGCTTCCAAAAAGTTGTTGTTGATGAGCCCTCAGTTGCTCACACCATCGAAATCCTCAAGGGCCTGCGCGAGCGCTACGAGCAGCATCACCGGGTCACCATCACCGATCAGGCGCTCGTCGCCGCAGCCAACATGGCCGATCGGTACATCTCGGATCGATTCTTGCCAGATAAGGCAATCGACCTCATCGACGAGGCCGGCTCGCGGCTTCGGATCCGTCGGATGAAGACTCCGCCGGATTACCGAGAGATTGAAAACGAGCTCTCTGATGTGGTTCGTCAAAAGAAAGAGGCTGTCGAGTCTCAAGACTTCGAGGCCGCCGGGCTCCTGCGCGACAGAGAGAAAGATCTTCTGGCCAACAAAGAGGCCAAAGACGTAGAGATGAAGGCCGCCGGAGTCGACCTGTTCGATGAGGTAGACGAAGAGGCAATCGCCGAGGTGCTCTCGCTGTGGACGGGCATACCCGTGTACAAACTCACCGAGGAAGAGACCGCAAAGCTTTTGCGCATGGAGGACGAACTTCATCGCCGAGTAATCGGCCAGGAGCAGGCCATCAAGGCTGTGTCTCAGGCAATTCGCCGCACGCGAGCCGGCCTCAAAGACCCCAAGCGTCCGTCCGGTTCGTTCATCTTCTTGGGTCCATCAGGTGTTGGCAAGACCGAGCTTGCAAAGACATTGGCCGAGTTCTTGTTCGGCGATGAAACTGCAATGATCAGCCTCGACATGTCTGAGTACATGGAGAAGCACACCGTCAGCCGCTTGGTGGGATCGCCCCCCGGTTATGTGGGCTACGAAGAAGGCGGCCAACTGACCGAGGCTGTGCGTCGCAAGCCCTTCTCTGTAGTTCTGTTCGACGAGATCGAAAAAGCCCATCCAGATGTGTTCAACACCTTGTTGCAGATCCTCGAAGAGGGTCGTCTGACTGACGCTCAGGGCCGATCAGTCGACTTCCGAAACACCGTTCTCATCATGACCTCAAACCTTGGAACTGCTGATCTTCGCAAGGCGAATATTGGCTTCTCCAAGCGTGACGAGGCCATTACGTATGAGCGCATGAAGGAGAAGGTCAACGACGCACTCAAGGCGCACTTCCGGCCTGAGTTCCTCAACCGCATCGACGATGTGATTGTCTTCCATGAGCTGTCCAAGGCAGAGGTCACCACAATTGTTGATCTCATGATCAAGCGTGTGGGCATCCAATTGGTTGGTCTGGGTATGGGCCTTGAAGTCTCGCAAGAGGCCAAGTACCTACTCGCCGATCGTGGCTACGACCCGACGCTTGGCGCCCGTCCATTGCGGCGAGCGATTCAACGCCTTGTCGAGGACCCAGTGTCTGAGCGACTGCTCTATAAAGAGTTCGTCGCCGGCCAGACCATCATGGTCGACGTTGCACCAGACCCCGAGGCTCCGGGAGAACAGATCTTCACCTTCACGGGTGTCGAGGGGTTCACGCCGCCGCCTATTGAGGAACTCGCCGTCACTACCGGCGACTAATCGCTTTGCTCTACCGCCGACTCCGGCTCCTCATCCTTAGTGCAGTGACAGCAGCAATTCTGGCGAGTTGCCAAGTTGATTCTGTTGTCGCGATCACTGTTGATGAGGGCGGTTCTGGCCAGGTGGTTGTTACCGTTCACCTAGACGCCGACGCTGCTCAGCGTTTAGGTGATCCAGCAACCGCGATTCACCTCGAGGACCTCAGCGCTGCTGGATGGGTAGTAGAGAAGCCGCGTTCAGATTCGGCCGTCCAGGATGCTGGCGGCCCAAATGCTGCCGGCCCAAATGCTGCCGGCCGAGATGCTGGCGGAGTGAGTTTGGTGGTGCGCAGAAAGTTCGGCTCCCCGAATGAACTTGCGCAGGTACTCGGAGAAATCGGCGGTAATCCGGGCGATCCAAACAGCACCGCAGTGTTTTCTGATGTGCAACTCAAGCTCACCGATGGCTTTGCATCTACAAAATACGAATTTCTTAGCGACCTCAACTTATCGGGCTCGCTTGAGCAGTTCTCCGATCCGGCGCTTACAGCGGCACTAGGAGGCCTCGCGTTGGCACGGACGCCAGAGGAACTCCAAGCCGAAGGCCTCACCGCCGCTCAGGCTGCAACCCTAAAGGTCAGTGTTCGCCTGCCAGGCGAACTTGAGCAGACAACGGGCAAGGACGCTGAGAACACAGCTTTTTGGGAGTTCCCCATGAGCGGCGGAACTGCCAGTTCGGCCACGTTAAGTGCGCAGTCCTCAGATACCCAGCCCATGCCGATGAGGCTTCTCACTGCAGCGGGAGTGCTGCTAGTTCTTGCAGGAATCTTCTTGACGGTCGGGCTAGTTCGACGCCGAAGGTAACCGGGTCCATCTGCTCGGTTGTTTGCACCAAGACTGTCACTGCTGCGTTCTAGGGTGCATGCATGGCCAAAACCCGCACAGTCTTTAGATGCATGAGTTGCGGTGCCGAAGCGCCAAAGTGGTCAGGCAAGTGCGCTAGCTGCGGAGACTGGAACACCCTCACCGAAGAGCTTGACCTTCCCTCTGGTATTTCAGGGCTCACGAACCCTCCCGTGCCACCGGTGCCGATCACAGCGGTTCGTTCTCAGGATGGCCAGCCAGTACCAACAGGAATTCCCGAGGTCGACCGAGTGCTTGGCGGTGGTCTAGTGCCCGGCAGTGTCACGCTTGTGGGTGGCGAGCCAGGCGTAGGTAAATCCACGCTTGTCTTGCAACTCATGGGTGCTCGAGCCGCCGCTGGCGCCACCGTGTTGTACATCACAGGCGAGGAGTCAGCCGACCAGGTCCGGCTTCGGGCCGATCGCCTAGGTGCATTGCAAGACAACCTCTTACTTGCTGCAGAGACCTCACTCCCTAACGTGATTCATCACATCACCGAGGTCCGTCCAGAGATCTGTGTGGTGGACTCCATACAAACCCTTCATGACCCAGCGTTTACCTCGGCTCCGGGCTCGGTTACCCAAGTTCGCGAATGTGCACATCGCTTGGTGCAAACGGCTAAGACCACAAACACCACGGTGTTGTTAGTGGGCCATGTCACAAAAGACGGTCAGTTGGCGGGCCCGCGAGTGCTTGAGCACGTTGTAGATACCGTGCTCTCTTTTGAGGGCGATCGCCACCACGCGCTTCGCCTGCTCCGGGCACAAAAGCACCGCTTTGGATCAACAGAAGAGCTCGGTCTTTTTGCCATGGTGGCCGCTGGCCTTGAGCCAGTGCCAGATCCATCGGGTCTCTTCATCGGTGATCGCCGCCCTGGTATCCCTGGTTCGATTGTTACTCCTGCACTAGAGGGGCATCGCCCTCTCTTAGTAGAGGTTCAGACCTTGGTTGCGTCCTCGCAGCTTCCTCAGCCACGTCGTTCGTGTCAGGGTCTAGATAGTGGTCGCTTGGCCTTGCTGCTGGCAGTACTCGAGCGAAGAGCCGGCATACGAATCCAGCAGCTTGATGTGTATGCAAATGCGGTCGGTGGAGTCAAGGTGGTTGAGCCTGGCGCCGATCTTGCCATCTGCCTTGCGCTTGCCTCTGCAGTCGCCGGGGTACCAATCCCCGCATCGATGGTTGCCTGCGGAGAAGTCGGCCTTGGGGGAGAGATCCGCCAGGTGGGTCGTATCGAGCGGCGCGTGGCCGAGGCCGCCCGTTTAGGCTTTAGCACTGCCGTGGTTCCTCGCTCCGCGCCCGACACTGACGCCAATATTGAGCTTCTGAGGGTGCCCTCGTTGGCAGCAGCGATTGAGCTCCTTGGGTTGCATTAACTACAAGAGCGTTCCGCTCTGTCAACCCAAAGGCATCAATCTGCTGCCTCAAACAGCGCGCCCCCCACTAGAATGCGAAATGTTCCACACTTTGCTCCTCGCTGGCTTGCCCGCCAGGTTGCTCAATAAGCGTGTGGCTGAGCAACGAAGGGGTGTGTAGTGAGTCAACGTCAGGATCAGCGTCACAGCACCGAACTGTTGAGCGCTCTCGCCGCCGTTGCTCCAGGTCGACCCCTACGAGAGGGCTTAGATCGAATCCTCAAAGCTGGCATGGGTGCGCTCATCGTGATCGGTGACGGTCCAGAGGTACTGAATATTTCCTCTGGCGGATTCTTGATCAACGCATCGTTTTCTCCGCAGAGGCTGTCTGAATTAGCCAAAACTGATGGTGCGATTGTTCTTACCCCGGACGCTGACTACATAGCCAGAGCCAATGTGCATCTCGTTCCAAATCCGAACGTCCCAACAGAAGAAACGGGAACCCGTCACCGAACGGCAGAGCGAGTTGCTCGTTCAATTGGGGTTCCAGTTCTTTCTGTTTCTGAAGACATGGCAGTGGTGACGGTCTACACAAAGAATGATCGCTACCAGCTTGAGCCAATTCCGTCGATTCTGAGCCGCTGCAATCAGGCGCTTCAAACGCTTGAGCGGTATAAGGCACGCCTAGATGAGGTGTCTTCTAACTTGACCTCACTAGAGGTCGAAGACATCGTCACCCTTCGAGATGTGGTGACTCTTTTGCAGCGGGCCGAGCTGGTTGCTCGTATCTCGCAAGAGATTGAGCAGTACCTCACTGAACTCGGCACAGATGGTCGACTCATCGGGCTGCAACTGCGAGAACTCATGGCAGGAATCGAAGATGAGCGTCGGCTTGTGGTTCGCGATTACTTCCAGTCGGACATGCAGTGGAACCTTGAACAGGCCATCGACACACTGTCCGATCTTGAAGTCGATGCTCTCCTTGACGCAGAAGAAGTGGTGCAGGCAACTCACCTTTCTGGGCAGACAGACGACCTTGACGAATCAATTGAGCCTCGTGGTTACCGCATGCTGTCTCGAGTCCCCAGGCTGCCAGATGACATTGTCGACCTGCTCGTCGAGCATTTTGGTGCACTCGATAAGCTCAGGCGGGCAACCGTAGATGAGCTCGCCGCAGTAGAGGGCGTGGGCGATCACTGGGCTCGAACAATCAAGAACGCCCTTGCCCGCATTGCCGAGTCAAGCATTCTTGACCGTTACGTCTGATCCAACCCCACCCTGTACCCAGGGGGCCCTGAACCAAGGTGCCCCTCATCCAAAGTGGTCCTGATCCAAAAATCGGAACGGTAACTTTGCGGCCATGGACATTCTTTTGGACTCTGCAACCCCGGCGTACCTAGCTCGGCTGGAATCGGCTGATCAAGGCTTGGTCATCATCCCCGACATCATCGGCCTTCGTCCGTTGTTCACCGACTTGTGTGATTCGTTGTCTGATCGCACTGGCTGGTCGGTCTGCTCGTTTGAGCCATTCCCCGGTCAAAATCTTCCCGGGCCAACAGACCCCGACTTCTTCGAGGCTCGAAGCCAGGCCATGTTTCAGCTGCTCGACAGTCAGATTCTTGGAGATGCCGTTGCTGCCGCAGACGCCACAGGTTGCGAGACCGTTGGGTTGATTGGGTTCTGCATGGGTGGGATGTACGCGCTCAAGGCCGCGGCGCAGAGTCGCTTTAGTAGGGTCGTGTCTTTTTACGGCATGGTGCATGTGCCGCCCGCCTGGGCCGGGCCCGGCCAGGGCGATCCATTACTGGCTGTTCAGTCGGCGCAGGCTGGGCGGGTGATGGCGGTCATTGGATCAGAGGACGGCTACACCCCAGCTGAAGATGTGCAAGAACTGATCGCCGCTGGAGTCAAAGTTGAGCAATACCAGGGTGCTGACCACGGGTTTGTGCACGACCCAAGTAGGCCAACGCACCGCCCAAGCGATGCTGCTGACGCATGGAACAAGGCGCTCGAATTTTTAGGCCGTTAGCGCGACCGGATCTCGAGCTCTCTGCGCTTCAGGATCCGATACGACCGGTCGTTCTGTTCGATCCATCCAAGTTTGAGAAAGCTTGCTATTGCTTTATTGACGCGCTCCCGAGATGCACCCACCAACCCGGCGAGTTCTTCTTGAGTAATCGGAATCTCAAACTCGTCAAGGTCGCCCGCTAGCTCCAACAGGTGCTTTGCCGTGCGGCCGGTCACATCCAAGAAGAACGAGTCGGCGAGCGCCTCGTCAGTAGACCGGATCCGCTGACTCAGCAGGCGCACCACGGACCACAACAGCTCTGGCTTGTTTTCCCAGATGCTTCGCAATACGTCATAGGGGATCCGAATCACCGCCGAGGGTTCAAGCGAACGCGCCTCAGCAGATCTTCCGAGGCCATCAAACAGGCCCATCTCGCCGAACAAGTCGCCGCGCTCCATCATCGCAATCATGGATTCACGACCATCAAAGGACTTGTTTGATATTGCGACACGTCCGCTAATCACCACATAACAAGCGTCAGCCTCGACGCCTTCAGCAAACACAACATCGCTTCGCGTGAGCACCACCGTCTCTGAGGCATCGGCTAATTGGCGATGGTCGTCCTCATCGAACTGGTCAAAAAGTTCAACACCGCGCAGCAGATCCATGTCAGTCACGTTCTCCATGGTACCGATAAAGCTTGTGACTTCTGACGCAGTGCTCGGTCGGCGGGCTTGGGCAGTAGCTTGAGGGAATGTCAGAGCCGGCAAATCAGAGGGGAGTGCAGGATTCACAGGAGGCAGCAGTTGCTGATGCCTCAGCTAGCGAGCAGGTGGATTCTGTCTGGTGTGTGCTGCTTGCAGCCGGGTCGGGGCAGCGCTTTGGTTCCCTGAAGCAGTTTGACTCCTTAGCGGGTGCCAGAGTGATCGATCATGCCGCTCGCCCCGCCGCTGCTGCTTGCGATGGAGTGGTTGCTGTGCTGCCGGCAGCCTCGCTCGCAACAGCAGATGGCACTGTGACCGCAGCAACCGTGGTGGTAGCGGGCGGTGAGACTCGCTCAGAGTCAGTTCGCGCTGGTTTGGCCGCTATTCCTGCTTCGGCAACGGTGATCTTGGTTCATGACGCAGCGCGGCCCTTGGCTACTGCTCAACTCTTTGAACGTGTGATCGCAACAGTGCGTGCTGGTGTGCCTGCAGTAGTGCCAGCAGTTCGAGTTGTAGACACCATTCGAGCAGTCGACTCGGAAGCAGGTAGCGGCACGGTTGCAGGTAGCGGCACGGTTGCAGGTAGCGGCACGGTTGCAGGTAGCAGTTCGGTTGCAGGTAGCAGTTCGGTTGCAGGTAGCAGTTCGGTTGCAGGTAGCAGGGTGGTGGACCGTGATCTGCTTCGAGCAGTGCAAACTCCGCAAGGCTTCCAGGCTGATCTGCTGCGTCGGGCTTATGCAGGTGATGCCCAAGCCACAGACGATGCAGGGCTAGTAGAAGAACTGGGCCAGCCGATCACCTTGATTGAGGGTGAGCGTTCAAATCTAAAACTCACCGAATCAGCCGATCGCATTATTGCCGAAGCGTTATTGATCTCTGCGCAGTCGGCCCACTAACTCACTCGTCATGACTAGCTCGCAGTTGTTGGTAGTTGCACTGGCCTCGGCCTTGGGGGCTCTGGTCAAGAGCGTTACTGGGTTGGGGTATCCGGTGCTGGCAATCCCGGTGATCTCATTGGTGCTTGGGGTTGAGAATGCAGTAGTCATCGTTGCAGTACCAAACCTGGCAGTGAACATCTTTTTATGCTGGGAAAGCCGTGATGCGCGCGACCAGACTCGAGACCTAGGCCGGTTATGCGGTTTTGGGATGGTGGGGGCCGTGATCGGAACCGTTGCGTTGGTTCGCCTACCAGAACAGCCATTGTTAATTGTGCTGGGAGTATCGATCTTTGTGTTCATTTTTCAGTTCTTCCGAAAGCCGGAGTTTGCGCTGTCGGCGGCAACTACGCGCCGCTGGTCGCCCGCAGTTGGTCTGCTTTCGGGTGCTATGCAGGGAGCTATTGGGGTGTCGGGGCCGATCGTTGCCACTTGGACGCACATCTACCGGCTGCCCGTTCGGGCATACATACATTCCATCACTCTCATATTTGGGGTGACTGGGGCCGTGCAACTGACAATTCTGTTACTGAATGGGCAGATGACCACAGATAGGTTTTTAGCAGCGGCGGTGGCGTCTGTGGCAGTTGCTGTGGTCACGCCGATTGGACTGCGATTACGCGGACGCCTTGCAGGCCCAACCTTTCAAACACTTGTGCTCCTTACCCTCATGGTTTCGGCTGTTGCGCTGCTAGTCGACGCCCTGTCTTGACCGTCCAGGTAATGGGTGGGTAGTCGCTGCGAAGCGGCAGTGGCTAGAGAAGCGCTCGTGGGTGCAATCGCCTTCAGGGTGCTGTGTGGGGGAGACTGAAGCGCATGAGTTTGCGGATCGGTAATGGATTTGACGTCCACAAGTTTTCTGAGGACCCTGAGCGCGCTCTTGTGCTTGGTGGTGTGGTCTTTGACGGCGAGCGTGGACTGCACGGCCATTCGGATGCCGATGTGATTAGTCATGCCGTAGGCGAGGCCTTACTAGGGGCTGCGGGCCTAGGCGATCTCGGCACTCACTTTCCCGACACTGACGAGCGTTGGCGAGGAGTCGACAGCTTGCGACTCATCGATGAAATTGTTCGCATGCTCGCTGTAGAGGGTTGGTCAGTAGTCAATGTTGATTGCTCGGTGATTGCCGAGCAACCCAAATTGGCTGCTCGGCGTGAGCAGATGCAACAGATTTTGTCTGCACGAGTCGGAGGACCAGTGACAATCAAGGGCAGGCGGGCCGAGGGGATTGGTGGCCTCGGGCGCTCGGAAGGTATTGCGTGCCTTGCCTCTGCTCTGATCGAGTCGGCTTTGGAGAGAGAACAACAAGGAGTGCAGCCATGAGTGGACCTAAATCTGGTGGAGCTAAATCTGGTGGACCCAAATCTGGTGGAGCTAAATCTGGCAGGCCTAAGTCTGGTGGAGCCAAACCAAGTGGGAAGCCCGCCGGCAGCAAAGCGCGTGCGGGCTCGAAACCGGGCGGGCAAAAACCCGGAGGGCCTGGTGCTCGTTCGGCTGGCGGACAGCGTAGAGGTGCCTCAGGGTCCTCAGCGGCACAGCCAAGTGCTGTGCGCGGGGCTGCAGGAGCACGCAGCATCGGGGCTCGCAGTTCTGGTACCCGAACGGGTGGGCGCACATCCGGTCGCGATGCGGCTCGCCCAGCGAACAAAGACCGTGGTCTTGGTGGAACGCAGGTCGAGGGTCGCCAAGCAGTGCGTGAACTGTTGCTTGCCGGTGAGCGTCGTACCTACGAGATAGTGATCTCAAATGAGGTTGAGCGGGTCGACATTATCTCTGACATCTTGGATCTAGCCGATGAGTTGCGGGTTCCCGTCACGAACGTGAGCCGGACCAAACTTGATTCGGTCAGTCACACCGACGCTCCGCAGGGGATTGTTGCTCGAGCAGGTGAAATTGCCGAGACTCCGCTCGAGAAGTTGTTCGAAACCGTAGATGGGCAGGCACCGTTCCTGCTGGCCGTTGACGGAGTAACTGATCCCGGAAACCTTGGTGCGCTGCTGCGCATTGCAGAGTGTGCAGGAGTGACTGGCGTGATTTTGCCCAAGCACCGCGCAGTGCACGTCACGCCTACGGTGACCAAAACTGCTGCCGGCGCAATTGAGTATTTGCCGATGGCGCTCGTGGGTGGCTTGCCTACTGCAATTGAAACCATGAAGGCGGCTGGCATTTGGACGGTTGGTCTTGATATGGATGGCGAGACTGCGATTCATAATCTTGAGGTTGCTCAGTCGGGGGTTTGTCTTGTGCTGGGAGCAGAGGGCAAGGGTTTGTCCCGACTGGTCCGGCAGCGTTGTGATCTGACTGCGTCGATTCCCCTGCACGGACGCCTTGGGTCGCTCAACGTTGCCTCGGCTGGGGCAGTTGCCTGCTACGAGGTCGCTCGCCTCCGCAGCAACTAACTCAGCGGTCTCGCGCCGCATCGGCTCAACCCGAGGGCTACTTGTCGGCGAGTCGGCTAGCTGGACGCTGCGATGAAATTGAGTTGCTCCATCTCCCAGAAGGCGCGCAGAGAAACAACCTTTCCAGCCTCGTTGACCTTGTAGATGGCCACACCTGGCACCTCTGCACGGGACCCGTCCGGAAACGCCGTAGTGATGGTGATCACGTTGGCAACCTCTTGTGCTCCTGCATATGAGCCGTGAATGCTCATGCTGATTGGGTTCGGCGCAATCACAGTGTCCCAAAAAGCAGCAATTGCTTCGGCCCCGCGATGACCAAGACCAGTCTCATCAAAAGCTGACGGACCTACGGGGTCTTGTACGACGGCGTCATCTTCGAACAGCGCTAGCCAAGCCTCGCGGTTTTGGCTCTGAACAGCGGTTCTAGAGCGCAACGAAGCTGCCCGAGCTGACAGGTCACCATCTTCTGCAACGGCTGAATCAGAAATCTCGAACATATTTCCCCTTGGTTGCTCTGTGTGACGATCTGCTCGCCGAGTGACATGAAACGCTACTCCGCTGATCGGAGTCCCTCCACCGGTCAAGGTTTTTGGACTCGGACAGCGGCCGTGGATGCAAAGATAAAGGTATGACTCCAGATGAACTACTTGCTGAAGCTTGCCCGCAAATCCGAGACCTTGGTTGGGCGCACTATTTCGTAGCCGAAACAATGAATCAGGGAACCGAGTTGGGCCTTGATGGTTTCAAGTTCTATTTTCTTGGGCGCGGCGGTGTGCTCGGAGATGTTGATGCATCCATGGTTCAGGCGGCGTTTGGGTATTTTGAGCCAACGGTGCTCGCTGATGCGTGGAGTACTGGCAGCGAGATTTGTTCCCCGAGTGTGGCAGCGGCTGTGTTTTGGGAATGTGCGGCCGAACTTGGTCGTCGCAAGCTGACAGGAGTCGAGGGCCTAGACGCTTTTGTGGCCGCAGCCGACAAAGTCAACGATGCTGCAGACCCAACTGCGCTCACTCTGTACGCAGGGGCGCGCCGTATGCCCCTAGCTGATGACGCGCCCGCTAGAGCAATGCAGTTGATCTCCTTGCTCAGAGAGTTTCGTGGCAGTGCTCACCTGCTTGCTCTGCGAGCAGTGGGCCTTGACTCGGTGGTTGCGCATGCAATTTCGCGGCCCAATGACATGGCCATGTTTGGCTGGGCCGATGATGCTGCAGGAGACATCTCGGATGGCCAACGTGAGCAGCGTGAAGAGGCCGAACTACTGACCGATGAAATCGTGTTGCCGGCGTATCTAGCACTTGATGAAGATGAGCAGCAGGCGCTCCTGGACGGATTACGCCATATCGGCCCGCTGCTCACTTCTGCCGGGTGAGGACGATCTTCGCTTTATCAATGGAAGCGGAATCAATGGAAGCAGAATCAATGGAAGCAGAGCGAGTGCAGACATGAAGCGATCTTCACCCGGACGCAAGGTTCTGGCTTGGGTGTTGCGCGCGGTGCTACTGCTCGGACTGCTAGGCGTTCTCTTCCTCGAGCCGTTTACCCCCACAGTGGATCAGGTCACTGACACTGCGACCATCACGAACTACGAAGCAGCAATGGTGCTCTCTCAGGATGGTGATCTCAGCACAGAAGAGGTCATTACCACCGAGATGCCGGCGAATAAGCACGGCATCTTTAGAATTTTTGATACTGCAGACCCGCGCAGAGACAACATCGAGCATCCGGTCACCATTGAGTCAATCTCTCGTGATGGCCTGCAAGAGCCCTACACAATTGTGCCTGGGGCAACCGGCACGGAGACAGCACGAATTGGAGATCCCACCGTCACCCTGATTCCCGGTGAGCACACCTATCAGATCAAGTCGAGCACCACGGGCGTCCTAGAACCGGGCAAAGAGGGCGAGACCTTGTGGTGGTGGGATGTTGTTGGCCAAGGCTGGCAAATGCCCATGGAATCGGTGACTATCTCTGCGCAGTTGCCCAGCAGGCCCGACAAGGCCGAATGCGTTCAAGGTAAGGACACGCCATGCACGGCAAATATCGATGGGACCAGCCTGCGCATAGAGACCGGCCCACTCGATCCGTTTACTCCCGTCACCGTGCGGGTCTCGTTCCCTAGTAATTCCCTGCCCCCTCCTCCTGCTGGCAGTAGTGACTCAGGCTTAGTTGCGCTCACCATTGCTTTGTCGGTGCTCGCTGGGTTACTTGCTGCCGGCTTGGGCTTCTATCTGATTTCTCGAACACGTGAATCCGAGCCCGGCTTTCCAGTGCTCTTTGAGCCACCCCCAGGGATTTTCCCCGCCTTAGGGGTCAAAGTCCTTGACGAGCAGGACTCCTCAGAGGCTCTGCAGGCCACGTTGTTTGACTTAGCCGAACGCGGCTTGTTGCAACTTGCCGGAGATGATGACACGTGGACTGTCACTGTGATTGCTGACCCCGCTGTCACTCCGCAATGGCCTGCCGAAACCGCCATGATGTTGGCGATGGGGCTGAACACCGAAGGAGACAGCTTTGAGGTCTCCAAGTCCAAGGGTTCCGGTGAGCAGATCGTGGCTGCCCGCAAAGCTCTGCGGTCGGAAGTGAGCGCGGCCTCGGGCGAGTATCTTGTTTCTTCCGGGGCTGGAATCGCTGGACGGGTCGTTGGTTGGTTGGCGCTACTCGGAAGCTTCTTCCTGATTGGCCGCTACTTCTTTGGCAGCAACAACCCGTCTCCGCTGTGGCCGCTACTCAGTGGCCTTGGAGTCTTTGCGCTAGTTGCTCTCGGCATGATGTTCGACCCTGGGGTTCTTACCAAGCGCACAGAGACTGGTCGTGATGTCTGGTCGAGGACGGGCGGGTTTGCAAGATTCCTCACCACCGATTCCTCGGAGTCTCGTTTTGAAGCAGCCAAGCACCTGGACTGGTACCCCAAGTACTTGCCTTGGGCGATGGCCCTTGGATCGGCAGAAATCTGGGCGCAGCGCTACGAGGCCCAAGGCCTAGAAACTCCCGCAGTCCCATGGATTCTCTGGGCGGGAACCGGCCGGAACTACTCAATGAACGATATGAACGCCTCGTTTAACTCAGCAATTGCTGGGGCTTCTGCCGCCTACGCAGCATCTCAGGCAAGCAGCGGCGGTGGCGGCGGGTTCTCTGGCGGCTCTGGCGGCGGCGGTGGCGGTGGGGGTTCTTGGTGATCGGCTACCTACTTTCAACTGGCTGCCTAATCTCAGCTGGATGTCTAATCTCAACTGGCTGTGTGGGGTCCCCCTAGCCTGTCCTTCATGCTCCTACCGTCTTGGTGGGAATCTCCCAACTAGGAAGTGGTCCTGATGATTCTTATCGCCGTGTTTGTTCTGGTTTTGTTGCTGGTATTTGTTGGGCTGTTCTTTGCTACCGGCCTGAATAAGCTCCGCACTCAGCGAGTGTCGGTAGACGAAGCATCCGCTGGAATCGATGTGCAACTCACTCGACGCGCCGAACTCATCCCAAATTTGATTGAGACTGTTCGGGGTTACATGGGCCATGAGCGTGACACTCTCGAGGCGGTGACCAAAGCAAGAACCGATGCTCAAACGGCGAGCACAATTGGCGAGAAATCTGCCGCAGATGGTGAGATGCGCCAAGCGCTAGCCAACGTGTTTGCCGTAGCCGAGGGGTACCCCGACCTGAAAGCCTCGGCCAATTTTCAGCAGCTGCAGGGTGAACTTGGCCGTACCGAAGATCTGCTGGCGTTTGCTCGGCAGTATTACAACGATGCCTGCGCAAAACTCAACCGCACTCTGGTAACCATTCCGTGGTCGTTTCTTGCTGGAATGTCTGGTGTCGAAAAGGGCGTGTTCTATGACGCTCCAGATGCCAACACTGCGCCACCACAGGTCTCGTTCTAGCGCAGGTGCAGATCTAGCGGCCTTTGTTTCACAGAAGGTCAGTTACTCGGCGTAGACGGTGATGGTGTGCCAACCCGTTGCGCCATCCGGTGCCACGGGGGCGAGTTGGTCGGTTTGAGTTGCGCCTTCGCCATCGGTTGCCCGCACGGCGATCTTGTGCTCGCCGCTGCTTGGCTTCCAGTCCAGCTTCCATTGCCGCCAGGTCGTCGCTTGGTACTCCTGGCCCAAGGTGGCTTCTTGCCACTCCCCGTTATCGATGCGGACCTCGACCTTTGAGATTCCCCGGATGGGCGCCCAAGCGACTCCGGCAATCGGCACCGTGCTTCCGGCGGTGACTCTGCTGCCATTGCGCGGAGTGTCGATCCGGGACTGGGTTTTGATTGGCCCATCTACTGACCATCCGCGAGGAATCCAATAGCCTTGGAATGCTTCGAAGGTGGTGAGTTCAATCTGTGACAACCACTTGGTTGCAGAGACATAGCCATATACCCCCGGAACAATGAGTCGTGCAGGAAAGCCGTGTTTTGCGGGGAGCGGTTCTCCGTTCATGGCAATGGCAACAAGTGCGTCTCGGCCATCAAGCAGAGCTGTTGGGAAGCCTGCAGTAAACCCATCTACCGAGCGGCCCACGATCTGGTCGGCCGTGGCCGAGACTCCTGCTTCTTTGAGTAGGTCATCGAGCCTGCAGCCAAGCCAGCGGGCTGTGCCGATGAGGTCTCCTCCGACCTCGTTCGAGACGCAGGCAATGGTGATGTCTGCCTCAATCATCGGCCGTTCAAGAAGTTGTTCATAGCTCAATGTGATGGGAGTACTGACTTCTCCCATGACTTCAAGTGTCCAAGTAGAAAGGTCTACGCGAGGCACAGTGAGCGCAGTATCGATGCGGTAGAACTCGCTCGTGGGTGTAAAGAACGGGGCCGCTCCTGCAACGCCAAGTTCGACAGCCGCTGGGGGGTCGGGAAGTGGTTGTGTGGCGCGAGGCAACACAATCTTGAGCCGCTCAGCCGCTGCTGCGCCCTGATTGCGAAGCCAGCGTGCCGCACCGCCGATTACTACTGCTCCGGCAGTCACCCCGGCAGCTGTTCCCAAGAACTGCCGACGGTTGGGCGCCTTGAGCAGCATCGATTGGGCTGGCAGGGCTTGAGCTGGCAGGGCTTGGGCTGGCTGAGTTTGCGAGCCTGCCACTGCTTGCTCTCCAGCAAAGTCAAGATTGCCGCGATACATGAGCAAAGCGAGTGCTGCACCAGCCACCAATCCTCCAACTAGAGAGGGAAGCGGCGCCAACAGCCCGGAGGTTCCGCGCCCCAAAGAGGCCAGCATGCCCACTGCAGTAAAGATGCCGATGCCGATCAGCCCAAAGCGCAGTCCACGGCGAACGGCGAGCATGCCAATCAGCGCTGCGCCTAGTGCAAGCAGCAGTGCAACCATGCCCAGAAGAACTGCTTTGTCGTTTGTGCCAAAGGTTTCGATTGCCCAGGTCTTGAGCGGGCGCGGAACGTTGTCCACGACACGATTCCCAACGCTCACAACTGGCGACTCGAGCGAAGTCCAGATTCCTGCGATCAACTCGCCGATAGCTAAACCGGCTGCTGCCGAGGCGAGCCCGGCGATGGCCCCAATCCACCAAGGAGAGCGAGTGGGGGAGCCAGCAAGTTCTTGGCTCGGGGTTTTGGTCTGCGAACTCACCGCATCAGCCTGACACACACAAGTGGCATGGTATCGGTCACCCGGGGCTAGGCGACTGAGCCAGACTGTGGACTATGAATCAGTCGCAGGTGGATCACTCCTTAGGGGATACGGGCATTTGGAGCGCTGCGCTTCGTTACGGCGATGCCGCTGCCGCAGCCGAAGCTGCAGCGGAACTTGAATCGTTGGGATATGGCGCCTTGTGGGTACCCGATGTTGGTGGCAACTTGTTTGGCTCACTCGAGAATCTGCTTGAGGCAACCTCTAGCGCAACGATTGCTACAGGAATCCTGAACCTGTGGATGCATACCCCTGAGGAAACTGCTGCTCGGTACAACGAGTTTGTGTCGGGTTTCGGTGAGCGTTTGATGCTCGGGATCGGTGTCAGCCATGCGCCCCTAGCCAACATGTTGAAAGAAGGCCAGTACAAAAAGCCGTTGGCTCGCACGACTGAGTACCTAGACCGCCTGGATGAAGCAGAGCCGCCCGTTCCGGTACAACACCGCATGCTGGCAGCCCTCGGGCCAAAGATGTTGGAGCTTGCTCGGGATCGCACTGCCGGTTCACACCCGTATCTAGTCACCCCTGAGCACACGGCCAGAGTGCGAGACGCACTCGGCTCCGACCGCTTGGTGGCACCGGAGCAGGCTGTGGTGTTGGAGCGAGACCCCGAGCGTGCGCGCTTTCTTGGCCGCACGCACCTAGCTGGCTATCTCAACTTGCCGAACTACTCCAATAACTGGAAGCGAATCGGGTTTACTGACGAGGACTTGTACGAGGGCGGCAGCAACCGCTTGGTGGATGCTCTAGTTGCCTGGGGTGACGAAGAAGCCATCTTGGCTCGAGTGCAGCAACATCGCGATGCCGGCGCAGATCATGTGTGCGTGCAGGTGCTCACTGATGACCTGTTAGTTCCAGCCACTGCCGAGTGGCGCAGGCTGGCTCCGGCACTCATTGATTAAGTAGGACAGAGAGGCGCGCTGCAATCTCTTCGAGCACTGGCGCGTCGCTGCTTGGGCGCTTGGGGGACAGCGGGTGGGTGTGAGCCGAATCGAGCAGGCCTTGAGCTTGCAAGAACATCGCTGCATCGTGACGGTATCCGGGCACCGGAGGCCGAAAGGCAAACTGCCCCAGGTACTGCAACAGGTCATTGAGCTCCCAAAAACGCGCAGTGTCGCCCGCTTCCCATGCCGCATCACGAGCTGCGAAACCGGCGGGCGAAAAAGTCGACAAGCCAAGCAGGTAATCGCTGCCGTAGATGACCATGTCGATTGCCAGATCGTTGCCAGTCATCATCTGAAAATCTGGACGCACTCGCTTGCAGAGCTCGAGGCGTTCCCATTCCAAGTCGCGCCGCAGCGAACTGTGCTTGAGGCCAACTACTGCGTTAATACCGAGTAGGCCCT
>CAFBMG010000004.1_pt1 | contig 27470 bp, 30 predicted proteins | sample 7268431 | NCBI WGS metagenome assembly CAFBMG01 (sample SAMEA6814054, study PRJEB35770) | freshwater metagenome | biome: Freshwater; feature: Freshwater reservoir; material: water | place: Czech Republic | collected 2017-05-23 | depth 30m m | reverse complement strand
CTGCTGCAACAGCTGTGTGCAACGAGTGACCAGCACTTACTGCAATGTGTAAGAGGTCTAGAACCGCAGGAATCTCTGCCGCTATTTGGCGGTCACTGTGACGGCTCTGGCGAGGGCTCTGATGACGGCTCTGGCGAGGGTTGTGCTTTGCATTTTGTTGCGCGGCTCTTCCCCCTTGTCGAGAATGCGATCTGGAGTGGATTCCCTGTAGATCAGCGACTCGCCAAGGCCATGAACGGGTGTAGCCAAACAGGTGAAGTACGGCCCAACTGCTGAGCAGGCCAAACAGCACAGCCATCACAAGCCCGCTTTCAACGCAGTGCCGATCGCACCATCCGAGACAGCACCCATGCGCCTAATGCGTCTAGGCCAAGGCCCACGAGCAAGCAGAACCAACCGGCTGCTGTCGTGAACAAGGTTGCAGCTACTGCTGGATCGAGCACAGAAAACCCGGCTGCCCCAAGGAGGGGAAGGGCAACAAGAACTGCAGCCGAAGATCTAGCTTGGCTAGACAGGGCGCGAGCCTCGTCGGCCACCTCAATGCGATCGAGCAGCGAAACCGCCGCACCATCAAGTGCCGCAGCTAGGTCGCCGCCTTCCACATGACCAAAGCGGCAGGCCGCAACAAGCACCTCAACCGAGGTGTCTGCACGAGAGCGTTGCCAATGACCAAGGGCCGCATCAAGCGAACTCCCTCTTCGGACTGCCGACGCGAGAGTTGCTAGATCATCACCACTCGGCGCTGCGGCTAGCTTGCCGAGGTCTTCTATGGCCACAAGCAACGTGGCGCCGGCATGAACACTTCGCGCCAGACCAGCAGCTACACCAGGAAGCTGTTGGTCAAGAAGCCGGTCCGAGCGTCTCGCCCGTCTCACGCTCGCCATCCTCTGCGTGATCGTGAGACTGCCCGAACTGATCTGTCAGCCAAGATCAGCGATTCAAGCTCTCCTGTTGTACCAACTAGGTGAACATCAGTCACCCTGCGCGAGCCTGAACTGCTGCGAGCGACTCCAACGTACACATCGATCGCAGCGCGAACCTGCGCGCGAATAGCTTCGAGCGGAAGCCGTTCAGCGCCGAGCAAAGCCATAGTTTCTAGCCGCCGGATGGCATCAGGAGCGTTCGATGCGTGACAGGTCGAGAAGCATCCATCGTGGCCAGTTGACAGCGCCCAGACCATGTCGAGTGCTTCGGCCCCGCGCACCTCGCCCACGATGATCCGGTCTGGTCGCAGGCGCAGGGCGGCACGCACAAGATCTCGAATATCAGTGCGCCCAACCCCCTCTGCACTTCCAGGTCGAGCCTCGAGCCGCACAACATGCTCGCCCGGCAGGCGAAGCTCGGCAACGTCTTCGATTGTTATCACTCTCTCGCTTGGGGCAAGACCGGCCACGAGTGCATTCAGCAGCGAGGTTTTGCCGGCACCGGTCGGGCCGTACACCACCACATTCAACTGTTCCTTCACTAACGATTCAAGGAGTCGAACTACAGCAGGCTCCGCAAACGCGCTCAGCGGCAAATGATCTGCGCGGTGCCTGCGGATTGCGAGCACGGGCCCATCCACAGCAAGCGGCGGAAGAATCACTGCTACGCGGGTGCCATCGGGAAGCCGAGCGTCGACGATTGGATTGCTCCGATCTGCCCGCAGCCCTAAAGGCCCCACTAGACGTTCGATGCTTCTAGCAATGAGAGCTTCATCGGCAATCACGCCGGACCGCTCAAGACGGCCTGATCGTTCAACCCACACCTCTCCAGGCCCATTGACCAACACATCAGTAACTGCTGGGTCATCGATCAGCATCTGGATTGGACCAAGGCCAACGAGTTCGACTGCAAGCGAATGCGCCCGGCTCAGAACCTCTTGCGAGCCAAGAAGCGGTGCCTCATCGGCAAAGAGTTCGACGAGGCGCTGCACGGCATCGACCGTGCCGGTGTCGGCCGCGAAGCGGCGACGAACCCTGCTCTCTAACAGGTCCGCGTCATCGAGAAGGCTCATGCCACTCCCCGCAGTGATCGCTCAAGCGCCTTGTGAGTTCGACGAATCAGTAGCCCCGCATCCACTGCTCGGGCAATCGCCGGATCAACCTCAATCGACGCCACGACTGAAAGACCCAACACAGCCGCCACATCTGCACCGCTCAGCGCTCTACCGGTATCGGCCACGACTACGACTCCGTCGGCTTGCACCCGGGCAGAAGTAGCGCGGCGCAGCGCCAAGTAGCAGGGCCGGGTAACTAGCAGCGAGCGACCGGCCGAGGCCAAACTCCGACCAAGATCGGTAATGAGTCCAGCATCGACCACCACATCACAACCCAGGTCTAGGAGGACTCTCGCTAGCTGGGCTTGTCGGTCCTCGGGCCACTCCTGAGCAGTACCGCAAGGCAACAGCCAAAGCCCTGGCTCGACCTGAATGAATAGCCGTTCGAGCGCTTGTGCCGAACCGTCCGTGCTTGCTAGCCAATCCCGCACACCAGGGCTGCTCGGCTCGGCAATCCCGAGCGCAGCAGGTTGGTCGCCACACAGATCAACGAGTACTGCTCGTCCCGAACGGCGCGCAAATATCGCAGCGGTAACTGCCGATACCAGCGTGACTCCCGAACCACCCTTGACTGACCAGAGCGTATGAAGCATGTCGAACCCCCCTGCGAGCGCGCTGCGCTAGCTACACAATCAAGGGGAAGAGCAAAGCAAGGGGAAGAGCAAAGCTGGCTTCATTGAGCGTAGGTAACGCACACGCTCCTGTCAGCGGGGAGCGCTCCCCTGAATAGGCAGCGCTGCGTAAGAAGGCAGTCAGAAGGTCAGACCAGCAGCAGTGCCGAGGCACCGATATCCCAAGAAGGGTGACGAAGCTTCGACATCGCACGTGACTCAATCTGACGGATTCGCTCCCGAGTCAGATTGAATTGCTTACCGACCTCATCGCGATTCAAAGGTTCGCTGCTGTCAAGGCCGAATCGAAGGGTCAGGATGGCTCGTTCGCGGTCATCAAGCGGGGTCAACAGTCGTTGTACCTCCTCTGGCAGAAGAGAGAGCAAAGCAGCATCCATGGGTGAACTTGCTTCGCGATCTTCAACTACGTCACCAAGGTCTCCATCGCCTTCGTCATGGAGCGGTTCAGACAACGACAGCGTCTCTGCTGCAAAACACAACACCTCTACTAGTTTTTCTTCAGAGAGGTCAACGTCAATCGAGAGTTCCTCGATTGTGGCAGGCCGACCTAATTCAACCTCGAGTCGGGCTCGGGCTTTGTTCACCCGTGCCAGCGTGTCGGCTGCGTGGATCGGCAGTCGCACTGTTCTTCCAGTATTTGCGATCCCACGAGTAATGGCCTGACGAATCCACCAAGTTGCGTAGGTAGAGAATTTGAAACCCTTCCGCCAGTCGAACTTTTCTACGGCGTGCATGAGCCCCAAGTTCCCCTCTTGGATCAGGTCCAAAAGCGGCAATCCTGACGCCTGATAACGCTTCGCAATGGAAACCACCAGCCGCAGGTTTGAAAGCACAAAGGATCGTTCAGCTTTCTCTCCAGCGTTGACGGCTCGACGCAGCCTCCGCTGCTCAAGTGGACTCAGCTCATCGAGCCTCTCGCTCAGCTCGCTCGCCGCAAGGTTGCCCTCTTCCATGGCCATCGAAAGCCGAACTTCGTCATCTTTGGTGAGCAAGGGATGCTGGCCGATATCGCTCAGGTATAAACGGATCAGATCCTCTTGATCACGGTCGACTCGTTCCTTAGCCATCGCTCTCACCTGTTCTTCGCCTAGGCACACTTTGTGTTACCTCCTGAAGAACACTCAAGACCTAAAAGTCATTCAGGTGTCATCGGTCACCGAGTGCGACACCAACAGCAACCCCGGCGACGCCTGCAATGCTTGTTCAAGATCTCGTTGCAGCTCAGAGTCGCCTTCAACACCGGTCCCGTGCTGCGCTAACTCCTGCTCAAGGTCGGCTACAACCAAGGACAGAGTCCTCTGCGCCGAGGCATCGGCCACTTCGCTCAGGGTTTGTAACTCTTGGTTGTAGACGCTGAGCAGAAAAGGCAGCAGCACCGCGTACAAAGCAACCGACTGATCGGAGTGGCTACTTGCCGAGCCAACGAGGGCCAAGAAGGACTCGAACTGCGAATTCGGCGGTCGCACCAAATCCTCGGGATGCACTACCGAGAGAACTGGCAATCGGTCGAAAAACAGTTCACTATGCCAACGGTGCTGAGCAGACTGAGCACACAACTCAAGCTTGTATTCCGGGTCGGACTGAGCGGTTGCCCACTCACCGAGCAGCGAACTTAGCCATGCTTCAAGCCAGGAGTACACGCCGATCTGTGCCGCTGTGGCGAGTAGCCCACGCCACGGGGACTTCATTTGATTCACATTCTCTCCCGGAGGTACCTAAGGGCTGGGCCTCAGTTTGCCGTGCATTGGAAAATTTTTCCACAAATTACTAGAGCGGCAGATGGTTTCACTAAACTAAAGTCAATGACCCTCTCGCCCTCAAAATCCCAGACGCAGCAGCTTGCGTGGACTTCCTTTCTCATCGCCACTCAGAAGCTGATCTCCCGAATGGAAATCGAGCTTGGTGATGAGTGCAACATGTGTCTGTCTGAATTTGAAGTGCTCTACCACTTGTCGGAATCACCGACACACTCCGTGCGAATGACTGAACTTGCCGCTTTGGCGAGACTCTCACCAAGTGGCCTGACACGCCGCTTTGATCTGATGATCAAGCGGGGCTGGGTCACTCGCGAACGCTGCGACCAAGATCGTCGCGGAGTTCTAGCCCTGATCTCTGATGAAGGCATTCAGCAGGCCGCTCTCGCTGCTCCCGTCTACCGCAATGTGCAAGAGGAGTTGTTCTTCACTCAACTCAAGGATGAGCAGTTAGAAGCCCTTCAAGGAATCTCTACAGCCGTCACTCAGGCAGCTGACCGGGTGCATACAAGTTTGTAATCGGAATCCTTCGATCCCGGCCGAAGGCTTTTTGCGAGATTCGAATTCCAGGAGGCGACTGGCGCCGCTTGTACTCTGCGGTGTCGATCAAGCCGACGATCTTCGAGACCAGTTCCGCATCATGACCGATCGCTACGAGTTCCTCAGTAGTGAGGTCTTGATCCACGTAACCTTCGATAATCGGGTCTAACACCTCATACGCGGGAAGGCTCTGATCATCTCGCTGATCGGGTCGAAGTTCTGCCGATGGCGCCTTGGTCAAAACTGAGGAGGGAATCACATCGAGTGATTGCTGGGCGTTTCTCCACGCACAGAGTTCATAGACCAAAAGTTTTGGAACATCCTTAATCACCGCCAAACCGCCAGCGGTATCTCCATACAACGTGGAATAACCAACCGCGGTCTCGCTTTTGTTTCCCGTAGTGAGCACCATCCAACCAAACTTGTTGGACAGCGCCATCAACAACACGCCTCGAATTCTTGATTGCAGGTTCTCTTCAGTGAGGTCTGCCGTGTGACCCTCGAATGAGGGTGCCAGTAGATCTAACAAAGCCAGATGAGCAGCCTCAATGGGAACTGTTCGGTAATCAATGCCCAAGTTCCGAGCAAGCTCCTCGGCATCGCTTAACGAATGATCACTTGAGAATCGTGATGGCATCAGCACACCGTGAACTGACTCAGGGCCCAACGCATCCGTTGCAAGTGCCGCAACGATTGACGAATCCACCCCACCTGACAAGCCGATCACAACCTGCGCAAAACCGTTCTTGGTGACGTAGTCATGCAGCCCAAGAACGAGTGCCTTCCAAACTTCCTCCATCGGCGAGCCAACCTCGGCCAGGGGTTGTGAGTGGTTCTCTTTCTCGGGACTGTTGGACTTCTCTTGCGCAGAGCTCACATGGAGGACTGCCAAACTCGCGCCCGGCTCATCAACAACTGGTAGATCAACAACTGGCACATCAACAACGGAGCAGGCTGTTTCAAATCTCGGTAGGCGTGCTTCGATTTCTCCGTCAGCGCCTACGACCACTGATCCACCATCGAAGACCAGCTCGTCTTGGCCGCCGACCAAATTGAGGTACACAACCGGAATGCCAGCCTCGATCGCTCGCCTGCTCAACATCTCTTGTCGAACCTGCTGCTTGCCAATATGAAAGGGAGAGGCGTTGATATTCACCGCTATCGCTGCGCCACCGCGGGCCGCTGCTAAGACTGGCCCCGCATCGACCCAGACGTCTTCGCAAACTGTGACCGAGACGATCACACCTCCGATTTCGTACAGGCACTGATCAGCATTCCCCGCTGAGAAGTAGCGCTTCTCATCAAAAACCCCATAGTTAGGCAACGCTTGTTTGCGGTAGCTACTGAGGATTTTGCAGTCGTGAACTACCGCAGCAGCGTTGAACAACTCACTGCCGTGACGTTCGACCCAGCCAAGGACTGCCGTGCAGTGACCAGTCACGCCAAGAGCAAACTGCTCTACAGCCTCTTGGAGGTCCTCAACGAACCCAGGCTTGAGCAGCAGGTCCTCGGGCGGGTAGCCACATATCGCCAATTCTGGGAACAGCGCAATGTCTGCGCCTGCTGTTTCGGCACAGTCGTAGGCCTGACTGAGCGCAGCCATGTTTCCCGCCAGATCTCCAACCCGAAGGTTGAGCTGGCACATGGCCACGCGCAGCTTGCTCGGCCCGGTCATGGCCGTGGATCAGAGCGGAGTAAGAGCAGAGCAGACCGTATTCGTGATCAGCCGCGCAACCACATACGGGTCGATGTTGGCATTCGGGCGACGATCCTCGATGTAGCCCTTGCCGTCTTGGGCGACCTGCCATGGAATACGAATCGATGCGCCACGGTCAGAAACACCGTAACGGAACTGCGAGAAGTGGGCAGTTTCGTGTGACCCAGTCAGGCGATCCTCGATGCCGTGTCCGTAGCCGGCTAGGTGCTCTTCCACCTTGCCCGGGCCACCGAGTGATTCACAAGCAGTAATGATTGCGTCGTATTCCTCACGCATGCGGTTGGTAGAGAAGTTGGTGTGACAACCGGCGCCGTTCCAGTCGCCCTTGATCGGCTTTGCAGAGATCGAAGCGTTTACACCGAAATCTTCGGCCACTCGGTACAGCAAGAACCGAGACATCCAGAGTTGATCCGATACCTCGAGCGGGCCGAGAGGGCCAACCTGATACTCCCACTGTCCCAACATGACTTCGGCGTTCGTGCCAGCGATTGCAAGACCGGCATCAAGGCAGGCCTCGGTGTGGGCCTCGACAATGTCTCGGCCAGAAATCTCGATGGCGCCGACGCCGCAGTAGTAGGGCCCCTGTGGCGCTGGGTAGTAGTAACCCTCGACCGGCCAGCCGAGTGGGCGACCTTCCTTAAAGAAGGTGTACTCCTGCTCAATACCAAACCAGGGCTCCTGATCGGCGAACTTCTCTGCGATTGGAAGAAGGGTTGCGCGAGTGTTGGTGCGGTGCGGCTCAAAGGTCTCTGGCATCAAAACCTCGTTGAGTACCAAGACATCGCCATCGTTGCGCATCGGATCAGGGCAGACAAACACCGGGCTCAGAACACAGTCCGAGGCGGATCCTTCCGCCTGGTTCGTAGAGGAACCGTCGAAACCCCAGATACCGGGCTCCTTGCCGTCTTCGATGATCTTGGTCTTTGAACGCATGTTTGGAACCGGTTCGGTTCCATCGATCCAGATGTATTCAGCGCGGTATGGCACGGTGTCACCCTTTTACGTCTCTAGTCCAGCATCCACGGTGAATACTGGCGAGTCAAAGTTTCAACTCAACTAATAAAGCAGAAAAACGGTCCCGCGACGCAATTTCGGCCCCGTTACCCAATTGTGAACTACGTGTTAACTCATAGTCCTAACTTGCTTCTGCCCACGCGGATGACACACTAGGCAGACTATGGACAATCAGCAGGACTACGTGTTGCGCACAGTTGAGGAACGTCGAGTCCGACTCGTGCGGCTTTGGTTTACTGATGTGCTCGGTCAGATTAAGTCAGTAGCCATCTCTCCAGTAGAACTCGACGCAGCCTTTGAAGAGGGCGTGCAGTTCGACGGATCAGCAATCGACGGGTTTAGTCGCGTGCAAGAGAGTGATGTTCTGGCATTCCCAGACCCAAACTCTTTTCAGCTGATGCCGGGCACCGACGGCGAAGAGCTCACCGCAAGAATCTTCTGCGATATCTCCAACCTAGACGGCGCACCCTTCGAGGGTGACCCACGGCAGGTACTGAAGCGCAACCTATCAACGGCGGCAGAGCAGGGCTATCAGCTCATGACTGCACCCGAGGTTGAGTTCTTCTACTTCAAGAATGACGACGCCACGGTTCCACCGCAGCCACTCGATAACGCCAGCTATTTCGATCTGACTACCTATGACGAGTGTTCAGACATCCGCCGCCGGACCATCCAGAGACTCGAGGCTACGGGCATTCCAGTTGAGTACTCGTTTCATGAGGATGCTCCCTCGCAACATGAGATCGACCTTCGCTACACAGACGGCCTAGCAATGGCAGACAACATCATGGCGCTGCGCATGATTGTTCGAGAAGTGGCCATGGCATCTGGTGTGCATGCAACATTTATGCCAAAGCCAATGGAGGGGGTTCAGGGCTCGGGCATGCATACGCACCTGTCGCTTTGGAAAGGCGATGAGAACGCGTTCTTTGACGGCGATGACGAGTTTGGATTGTCAATCACGGCAAGAGGGTTTATTGCGGGCCTCCTGCGCCATGCCGCAGAGATCACTGCAGTAACAAACCAACTCATCAACTCTTACAAGCGCCTCGTGGCCGGCTACGAAGCACCAGTCCACATCTCTTGGGCTCGCAATAACCGCTCCGCACTCGTGCGTGTTCCCGTCCCAAAGCGCGGCAAAGAGGCCCAGGGCACCCGCTTGGAATACCGGGCGCTTGACCCAGCAGTGAACCCGTATTTGGCTTTCTCTGTGCTGCTCGCTGCGGGCCTCAAGGGAATCAAAGAGGGCTACGAGCTTCCAGAGGAAGCTGCTATCAACTTGTTTAAGTCCTCCGAGGTGGACCGTCGGGTGAGTGATGCCGGATTGCTCCCCACCAACTTGTCTACGGCGCTAGATGTGATGGAAAGCTCCGAGCTGGTACGCGAAGCATTGGGAGAGCACATCTTTGAGTGGTTCTTGCGCAATAAGCGAGCGGAATGGGCCGAGTACCGGACGCACGTGAGCAGTTACGAACTCCAGCGCTACTTGAAGTTCTGGTAGGTCACTGATGCAACCACTTCTCATTTGGCCCGATCCCCCACCACCTGATTTAGTCCGCGTCCTCGACATGGCAGGCCTAGCTTGGACGGCCGTAGCTGATGAGGCCACCGCTCGAGCAGGGGTTTGGGCGGGTGCGATTGTTGCAGCAGACGAGCAAGGCGCAGCAGGATTTTCCATGGCGCGGTCGCTTCGTCGGGGCGACGTTGGAGTAGCACCGCTGCTGCTGTTGATTCGCGGCACCCAGCTTGCAGACCTTGATGGTCGCCATGACACCTTCGATGACTTTTGCGTCACTCCCTTTCACCCCGCAGAAATCGAAGCACGCATCCGTCACCTGTTGGCATCTGAACCCGGCGTTGAAACCGGACCAGAAATTGTGCAGTACGAGTCGCTGTTGCTCAACCTTGAGACGTATCAGGCCTCGATCAATAATCGCCCGCTCGACTTGACCTATATGGAATACGAGCTGCTCAAGTTCTTGTCCTCAAACCCTGGCAGAGTGTTTACGCGTGAAACGCTGCTGTCTCGAGTGTGGGGATATGAGTACTACGGCGGGGCACGCACAGTGGACGTTCACATCAGACGGTTGCGAGCCAAGCTTGGGGAAGAATTCGCTGGGTTGATCCAAACCGTGCGCTCAGTTGGCTACAAGTTTGGCGAGTCGCGCTGGTCAGTATGACCCCGACCTCTTAGTGATTGAGCTCGATGAGTTCGCTGCCCTCGTTCATGTACTCGCCCTCTTTGGTGAGCGAGTGACCTAGGAGCACCGAGAGCACTGCACCGATCACAAAGAACGAGACCGGCAGCGCGATTACCAGAGTCAACACGATGAGGATTGGTCCAAGCATGTTGACAGTCTGCCTCAGGTCCCGGTGTAGACCCAAGCCTCAATTTCTACAAGTGCCCCAAAAGGCAAGCCAGCAACCGCTACTGCAGATCGGGCGGGGCGGTGCTGGCCAAAGAATGCCGCATAGGCCTCGTTCATCTCGGCAAAGTCGGCCATGTCGAGGAGAAACACCGTGGTCTTCGCTATTTGCTCAAGAGACAAGTCGTGCGCCTGAAGCAAGTGTTCAAGATTGACAAACAACTGCTGTAGCTGTGAGGTGAATCCCTCGGCCAAGCCATCCGGGGTGATGCCGAGTTGCCCAGAAATGCAACTCCAGTCACCTGCTCGAAACACGGGCGAATACGGTGGTCCTGACATTTCCTTACCCTAGTCAGCTGAAGCAGTCTGAGAGGGCACCGCGTTTTTGATAAGGACCAAGTTGTCTGAACTGTGCCCTAGTGCAGCGGAGCAGTACCTTTGCAGTCCGTGCAGGACTTTGTTTCGAATAGCGCAGATGGACCGGGGCGACCAATGGCTATTGACCGGCGGCGACTTCTGCTCGGCGGCCTCGGAGGAGTCGGCCTTGCAACTGCTGCAGCACTGGCCTCGGCCTGTAGTAGCGGTGCAACCGATACCACCTCCGAGGGCGTGAACCCAGGGCCCAAAGAAACTCTCACTGCACTGTTTCCGCGCAACATTGCTTATGTCGCCTCTGGGGTCCCTTCTCGGCTCGTCTACACACTCACTGATGCAGAAGGGGTTCCAGCTTTTGAACTCCCTGGGCCGATGACTTTTTCTGTAGAACGAGACGGGGTCTCGCTTGGCGACCCTGTCAAGGTCGCGCCTAGAAGCGATGGAGTCCCACGCCCCTATCTGCCGCTGTACTTCACTTTTCCGGCACCGGGGCTGTACGACATCTTCGCGACTCGCGGCTCAACACGCCTGAACAGTCAAGTGATTGTGTCTCCAGCCTCAGAGGTTGAAAGCCCACAGGTCAACAGCGTGTTGCCTCCTGCAAATACGCCCACCACAACACTGTCGTTCGACGTAGACCCCATCTGCACCCGGGTGCCACAATGCCCGTTCCATGAGTACGACCTGCCGCTAGCGCTCGGCACGGGACGGCCGATCGTGGTGTTGCTGGCCACGCCGGCCTATTGCCAAACGACTGCTTGCGGACCGATCCTCGATCTGCTCGTCGAAGAAGCGGCCGCTCTTGCAGAAAACGTCATCGTGATCCACTCCGAGGTGTATCAAAACCCAAAGCAGGTGCGCGAACTGAGCGAGGCAGCACTCGCACCGCTACCGCTGGCCTACAAGCTGGGGTTTGAACCAAGCCTTTTTGTAACTAACTCAGCAAACGTCATCCAAGTGCGCGGAGACATCGCCGTCGATCGAGGCGAGATGGCCCAGATGCTTGCTTTAGCTAAATGACTGGCCGCAACCGCAGGTGCGCTCAGCGTTTGGGTTTGTGATTGCAAAGCCCGACTGATCAAGGCCGTCTTTGTAGTCAAGGGTTGCACCGGTCAGGAGCTGCGCACTCGATGGGTCGACAATGACTCGCACTCCACCCTTTTCTACAGTCAGGTCGTCAGTTGCGACGTCGCTGTCAAAGAACATCTCATACGAGAACCCAGAGCATCCACCGGGACGAACTGCAACGCGAAGCGCAAGTGCCTCATCGCCTTCGGCGGTAATGAGCTGCTTGACTTTGTCTGCTGCAGTATCGGTCAGAGTGATCACGGCTTGTCCTCCACAGGTGCGGGCGCTTTGGTCGCCTACGGGTGCTTATGCTCCACCCATTCTACCGGAGTTTGCCGTGTAAAAGATAGCGGCAAATCAAACTGACCTACTCTGCTGTGTTAAGAACACCCCCATTTCCCAAACCATGGAGAAGATATGTCTGAAAACGCCACCTACATCGCCTATGCCGCTGCCTATGACGACCCTGATATGGCTGCAGCAGATTTCGTTACCCTCAAAGATGCTGGCCTGCGCCACATCACTGCGGCCCTTGTTCGCAAAGACGAAAAAGGTCGAGTCCATGTGCACGAAAAGACCTATGCCGGCAAGGCTGCCGGCACTGCCGGAATTATCGGTGGCGCTGCACTCGGCGTGATCTTCCCTCCTGCTGGTGCAGCAATTATTGCTGACGCCGTTATCGGCGGCGCAGTTCTTGGCAGCATCGGCCACTTTGCTGGCGGACTGTCACGCCACAACTTGAAAGAACTGGGAAACCTTTTGGACGAGGGCCAAGCAGCAGTCGTGGCCATTGCAGAAGATGCAGTAAGCACTGACATCAACAAGGCGCTTTCTCATGCCACGAAGAAGGCCAACCATGCCCTCGATAAGGGCGACGTTGAGGGCGCTGTGGAAGAAATCGAGAAGGGCCTCAACAAGGCTGTTGACGCAGCAGCCAAAGACCTGTCCTAAGGCGAGAGACTTGTCCTAAAGCAAGAGATTTGGGCAGCTTTCACGATTCGCCTTTACGTCTTGAGCGTGAAGTGCACCTGACATGGGTGACGATGCGCAAGATCGTGAAAGCTGCCTACTTCTGTTCCGTCTACCTCGTCTGCAAACCCTTCGAGCATGCCTCGATGGAGCGAGCAGATGAGTTCTGGGTTGCTCTGTGCAAGGTCGGCAAACGGACAGTGAGTAAACGCAATCGTTGCTCGATCAGACTCATCTACTCGAGCGGGGTCAAAGCCGAGTTCATCAAGCATTGCCTCAGCTGCTTCGGTGCACGGAAGGTCCTGATCGGTGCGGCGGTGCGCTAGCCGGCGGCCCTCATCACGGCCAGCTTCGGCTGCGTCCTCGCCACCGATCTTGGCCACTCGGGCCATAGAAATCAGCATGCGAGCCAACATGGGATATACCGGCGGCTCGAGGCCGAGCGATGGCGAGTTTGGCGCAATGTTGTAGAGCTTCTGCGGCCGACCGACCGAGCCGCTGCTATCTGGATGAGATTCGAGCAGGCCGACATCTCGCATGCGTTCAAGATGCGGACGAACCGTATTTGTATGCAACTCAAGCGAGTCTGCTATCTGAGCCGTAGACAGCGGTCGAGAAGAGCGAGCAAGCTCTAAATAGATCGCATAACGCGTGTTGTCTCCGAGTGTCTTGAGTAGGTCAAGACGCCGCTGAACGTTGGGCACAAACAACATGGTAGCCACACCGGTCTAAATAACACGGCCGTTACCGGTAAAATGACTCCATGTCATCGGATGCTGCTTCGGCCCAACCCTCACTTCCTACCGAAGAACAGATCATGGGGTTGCTGCGTGGAGTCATTGACCCAGAGCTTGGCTCCGACATTGTTGAACTCGGAATGGCGAAGGGTGCGCGGATCGACCCCGATGGTTTAGTGCATGTCGGCATTGCCCTGACCACGAGCGGGTGCCCGTTACGAGCTCAGATACAAAAAGATGTTCGGGCTCGTGTGGCCAACCTTCCAGGAGTCACGCGAGTTCGGATCGATTGGACCGAGCTCACCCAGGAAGAAAAAGCCACTGCCATGGCTAGAGCCCGAAAGAACATTGCTGAGAGACCCGAGCAAACAGCGCTACCGCCCACCACCAAAGTCATCATGGTGGCATCTGGAAAGGGTGGGGTTGGCAAATCTTCGGTCACAGTGAATCTCGCTGCTGCACTTGCCGCTGAAGGATTCACCGTGGGTGTCATGGATGCCGATATTTGGGGATTCTCCGTACCCCGAATGCTCGGGATTGACGGCCGCCTCTCGGGAGATACCGAGAATGGCAAGATCACTCCGAATGAACTCGCTGTGGGGAGTGGTCTGCTGCGTGTGGTTTCGATGGGGTTCTTGGTAGAAGAGGAAGGGTCCGCCCTGATGTGGCGTGGCTTGATGTTGAACCGAGCCGTGCAGCACTTCTTAGAAGATGTGACTTGGGGAAACTTGGACTATTTGCTCATTGATATGCCCCCTGGAACGGGCGACGTACAGATGGGCCTAGCCAAACTGCTGCCACGCTCCGAGATGATTGTGGTGACGACCCCATCGCTCACGGCACAGATGGTGGCGATTCGCGTGGTCGACATGGGGCGTAAGAACTATCTGCGTATTGCTGGTGTGATCGAAAACATGTCGGTCTACGTCGATGATGAGGGCAAAGAACATCACTTGTTTGGCACCGGCGGCGGCGAGCGCCTTGCCGCTGACGCGGGGGTTCCCCTTTTGGGGCGAGTCCCGATCGAGCCCGCCGTGGCCGCGGGCGGCGACCACGGCCATCCAATCTCTCTGGGTGTAGGACCAGCCGCAGACGAGTTCCGCAGAATTGCCAAATCCTTGATTGATGAGATCATCCCTCCAGCTGATCTTGCGAGTTGTTCTGCTCGCATGATGACTGCGATGGCCGATGCAATTGCGGCAGCCGATCCGCCAAGCTAACGGAGCTGTTGGTACCGCTCCCACAGCTGGTCAACTGCCGAGGTTGCAGTGATCTCACCTTGTTGCACTGCAGTCTCGAGACGATCAAGTTCCTGGCTCAGTTCTGGATACGAGCGCAAGTCATCTCGAAGACGATCATCGAGCATGGAATTCAACCAACCAACCTGCTGAGTGCTGCGACGCAACTCCAGTTCACCTGATGCCCCCATTTTCTCTTTGTGGATGAGGATCTGCTGCCAGAGTTCATCTAAACCCTGATTTGCCAAGCCGGAACACAACAGCACCGGTGGACTCCAAGTCAGAGACGCCGGGGTCAAAAGGTGCAACGCGGCTCGATAATCTGCCGCAGCCAGTTCAGCGCGCTGCCGATTGTCGCCGTCGGCTTTATTCACAGCAATCATGTCGGCCATTTCTAAGACGCCTTTCTTGATTCCCTGCAGGTCATCTCCCGCCCCGGCAATCATCAGCACCAAGAAAAAATCCACCATCTCGGCAACCATCGTCTCTGACTGACCCACCCCAACGGTCTCGACTAAGACGATGTCAAAACCAGCGGCCTCGCAGACCAAAATAGTTTCGCGGGTAGCTCGAGTTACTCCGCCCAAGGTTGTACCTGCAGGAGAGGGTCGGATGAACGCTTGGGGATCAACTGCTAGACGGGCCATTCGGGTCTTATCGCCCAGAATCGATCCACCAGTTCGAGAACTACTCGGGTCAACGGCTAGCACCGCAACCCGATGCCCGAGCGCAGTCAGATTGATGCCGAACTGATCAATAAAGGTTGACTTGCCGACCCCGGGAACACCGGTAATGCCTACTCGAACTGACCCACCGCTATGCGGAAGAAGCCCCTCAATCACTTGCTGTGCAAGCTGTCGGTGTTGCAGGTTTCTGCTCTCTAACAGCGTGATGGTTTGAGCAAGCAGTGCCGTATCTCTACGAAGCACTCCATCTACGTACTCAGCAGCAGAATGAGAACTAGCCATCTGTACTCAGGTTACTCCCGATCTTCAGAGCCAAGGGCTTGATTCTCCTGCAGTACAATTGAGCCACAATGGGACCAACTCATGGCCACTAAGACTGCAGAAAGTATTCACGTCAAGTACCTAGAGATTGGCCTAGAGCTTGTGGGCGAGTCTCTGGTGGAGTCTGTTCCCAATGCAGGTCTTGCGTTGGCTCACGTCAAGCTTGCCGATGTTGCGAATCGGGCTGGGGTAACAAAAGGTGCTCTGTATCATCTCTGGAAATCTCAAGAGGATTTCTGGGATGACCTGCTCGACTACCTCGTCAGCACACATGCACTATTCGGGATGACAGAGCTCACCGGAGTGCTCGATGGACTGACAGGCGAGGACTCGGCTGAACTCAGCTTGCGCGAGTTCGCCAATGTCTTGTTTGACACGCTCTCAGTAAGTTCCGTTTTTCTCACTCGTATCAGCTTGTTCTCATACCTTGGCAACGAAGAGGTGCATGCAAGTTTCGTTGCTGAGTTCGCCGGGACCTTGGCGTTTATGGAACCCATCTTGGAGTCGACGCTTGCACAAAGCGGCAGAGCACTGATCGAACCTCACACCTTTACCGAACTCACTGTGGCGCTTGCGGCGTTGCTTGAGGGCTTGTGTCTTCAACACCAGATAGCGCCAGAACGCACTGCAGACATTGTCTCAACCGAGCAGGCCGCAGCCTCTGGTGGCCAAAGAATTTCCCTGTACGCAGCAGCAGCAGAGAGTCTTATTTATGGATACACGAAGTCAACCTCTGGCCGGAAAGCACCTGAGGAGCCACGCCTGAATACCGCAGTAGTGCTTGGCAAGGCAGAACACCGGCGCTCTAAGAAGGCAAACTGATGCCACGTCCATCGGCAGCTGAACGCAAAGCTGAGTACCTGCGGATTGGTGCTGTCATGGTTGCAGAGTTCTCACCAGAACAAGCGTCAGCAGTTGCTGTAGACGCTCTTGCAAATGTGAAAGTCGCTGATGTAGCCGAGCGGGCTGGTGTCACCAAGGGTGCCGTCTATCACATCTGGCCAACGCAAGAAGCTTTCCGCATTGATCTTCTGGGAGCAGTTCTGCGCCGCAATCACCAACAAGCTCAAGACAGGGTTATGGCCCTAGTCGAGGAAGCCGGCAGCGAGGGTAAAGACCCACAAAAGGCGCTCGCTGAGCTGACCTGCTTTCTTTTCGACACACTAAAAGATGACCCTGGGTTCTTTGCTCGCTTTAGCTTCTTTCGTTACGCATCAAATCCAAAAATACGGTCCGTCTTGGCCGATGATGAGGACTCAGTCAACAATGACTTTGGCCCGTTCATTGACCTGTACCTGAAGATCCTTCATAGGCAATTTCGTGAGCCGTTCACCACAGCGATCTTCCTGACGGCTAGCGGGTCGCTACTTCACGGCCTCTGCCTGCGGTACCGCATCTCACCAGAACTGACCGAATTTCCGAGCACTCACCCTGACACCAGCACCAGCCATGAAGAAGCACTCAACATGTTCGCTTTTGGCTTCAAGGCTTTGCTCGATCAATTCACCGAGGAAATCCCCGAGTAACCAAGTTGTTCCGCAAGCTGATCTAGCAGGTCACTTGCAGCTTCGTGAATGACGGTCCCTGGCGGAAATACTGCAACGGCTCCAGCTGCGAGAAGCTCGTCATAGTCCTGCGGGGGAATGACCCCGCCAACCACAATCATGATGTCTGGCCGGCCAAGCGCGGCAAGTTCTTGTTTTAACTCGGGCACCAAGGTGAGATGGCCCGCTGCAAGCGAAGAAGCTCCGACCACGTGAACGTCGGCTTCGACAGCCTGTCGGGCTGCCTCGGCTGGAGTCTGAAACAGCGGACCAATATCTACGTCCCAACCCAAGTCTGCAAAAGCAGAGGCGATCACCTTCTGGCCTCGATCGTGCCCGTCTTGACCCATCTTGGCCAACAGAATCCTGGGGCGCCGGCCGTCAGCTGCTTCAAATGCATCAACCTTGCTGCGCACGCGATCCACAATGCCTCCTCGGTCGCCAAGTTCACTTCGATAGACACCAGAGATCGAACGAATCTCTGCGCGATGGCGGCCGTAGACTTTCTCAAGAGCGTCGCTCATCTCGCCCACGCTTGCCATGGCACGTGCCGCAACAACACCAAGTTCCAACAGGTTTCCCTCACCCGAAGCAGCAGCATTTGTTAATGCATCAAGCGCGGCTTGGGTTGCTGGCTCATCTCGTTCGGCACGCAAACGTTGCAGTTTTGCAATCTGCCCGGAGCGCACGGCTGAGTTATCTATCTTGAGCACATCGATCTTCTCGTTGAGATCAAGGCGATACTTGTTTACTCCAATCACCGGTTGCTGGCCTGAGTCAATACGCGCTTGTGTACGGGCGGCTGCCTCTTCAATTCGGAGCTTCGGGATGCCCGCCTCTATTGCTTTGGCCATTCCGCCAGCTTCTTCGACCTCACGGATGTGTCCAAGTGCTCTCTTGGCAATCTCATTGGTCAGGCGTTCAATGAAGTAGCTCCCGCCCCATGGGTCAATCACCTTGGTGGTGTTTGACTCTTGCTGAAGAAACAGCTGCGTATTACGAGCAATCCGTGCAGAGAAATCTGTAGGCAGGGCAAGCGCTTCGTCGAGTGCGTTGGTATGAAGACTCTGTGTATGGCCCTGAGTCGAGGCCATGGCCTCAATACAAGTGCGCACAACGTTGTTGTACACATCCTGAGCAGTGAGCGACCAGCCAGAGGTTTGTGAATGAGTGCGAAGTGACAGCGATTTCGTGTTCTTGGGGGCGAACTTTTCTTGGATCAATTTTGCCCACAGCAAACGAGCCGCACGCATCTTTGCGATTTCCATATAGAAGTTCATTCCGGTGGCCCAAAAGAAACTGAGCCTCGGAGCGAAAGCATCTACATCAAGGCCAGTTTCGCAACCGGCCCGCACATACTCAATGCCGTCGGCGATGGTGTACGCAAGCTCAAGATCAAGCGAAGCACCCGCCTCTTGCATGTGGTAGCCAGAGATTGAGATCGAGTTGAACCGGGGCATCTCGGTTGAGGTATACGCAAAAATATCGGAGATGATCCGCATCGAGGAGGTGGGCGGGTAGATGTAGGTATTGCGAACCATGAACTCTTTGAGAATGTCGTTTTGAATCGTGCCAGAGAGTTGGTCATGGGCGACCCCTTGCTCTTCGCCCGCCACGATGTAGAGCGCCAGCACCGGAAGCACTGCACCGTTCATGGTCATCGAGACGGACATTTCATCTAGTGGAATCCCGTCAAAGAGCACTCGCATGTCGTAGATGGAATCGATCGCCACTCCGGCCATGCCCACATCGCCAGAAACCCGCGGGTTATCTGAGTCATATCCACGATGAGTTGCTAGATCGAACGCCACTGATAGCCCTTTTTGACCAGCAGCCAAGTTGCGTCGATAGAAAGCATTTGAATCTTCAGCCGTAGAGAACCCCGCATATTGTCGAACCGTCCACGGCTGGTTGACATACATCGTTGGATAGGGGCCGCGCAGGTACGGCACAATGCCGGGGTACGTCTGCAAGAAGTCAAGACCGTCGAGGTCTGCAGCGCTGTACAGGCTCTTCACGTCGATCCCCTCGGGTGTCCGCCACACCGGTGCGCTCGAATCGACTTGTGCGTCAACATCCTTGACGGCTTCAACGGAATCCAAAGAGATGGTGCTGAAGTCTGGGAGTTGGAAAGTCATTTTTCTACCTCTTCAATTGTGGCACCTGCGGCATGTAATGCCCCAGAGAGCAGTTCCAGTGCGTTCACACCGACGTGCACAAACTCAGTCACGCCAGCGGCAACCTCGTCTTCTCGGCGATCGCCGGGATTACCCGCTAGGTAGATCGCTGCGAGCCCGCTGTGCGACAACGCTTGGGCGAAGCCCTGGGCTTGCTCCGCATAGACCTTGTCAGAGGAACACAGACATACAAGACGAGCTCGTGATGCATGTACCTCAGCCACTGCTATCTCTGGGTCATCAAAACCCAAAGTTGCACCAAGTTCGCTAGTGACGGTCTCGATTCCACCGGCCTCGAAGAAGTTCTTTGCGAACGTAGCCCGGGCCGTGTGCACAGCAACTGGTCCGAGGTTTACTAGAAACAGCTTGGGGCGCGAACCCGTAGCTGCAAGGTAGGCATCCGAGGCATCCCGGAGAGCTTCAAACTCTTGGGCCCATCGAACCTTAGGCAGCGGCGCGCAATCTGTGGGGGTTGCTCGAGTAACTGGGGATCTCTTCGAAGGGTTCTGCGTAGCTGCCCGCGAGCGAAGCGAACGCAAGTCCGGCTCTGTTCGAAGGAGAGCCTCTTCTGCCAAGTTAGGAAACTCACTCACGCCAGTAATTGCTTGCGCACGCGTGGCAACTTGGCTGAGTCGAGCGTTGCGCACCTGCTCAATCTCTGCAGCCAACGTGCCGTCAAGAAGCACTGTTACTAAGCCGCCGGCTGCTTCGATGCGCTGAAATTCTGCCCAAGCCGCCTGTGCAATCTGATCTGTCAAAGACTCGACGTACCAAGAGCCGCCAGCTGGATCAGTCACTCTGCCAAGGTTGGACTCTTCTTGTAACAACAACTGCGTATTGCGAGCCATGCGCCTACCGAGCTCTTCTGGTTCACCGAGGGTCGCATCAAAGGGAAGCGAAGTTACTGAGGTGGCGCCGCCGAGCCCCGCAGCAAAGGATGCCGAGGTGACTCGCAACAGGTTCACCCAAGGGTCACGCTTAGTCATCATCCGTTCAGCAGTTCGAACATGCATCTGCACTGGCTGTGAAGCAGGGGATGCGCCGCAAGCAGCGACAAGAGTTGCCCAAACTCTGCGAGCAGCGCGGAGCTTGGCGATGCCAGTAAAGACATCAGCGTCCACACTCAGGGTGACTTCAAACTGACTGCATGCGGCATCAATACCTAACCCGGCATCTGCACAGGCCTTCAGATACACCGCAGCGGTTGACAACATCACAGCTAGTTCTTGGACTTCACTTGCCCCTGCCTCGACATAGGCAGAGGTATCAACGCTGCAACTCCGAACCTGTGGGTGCGTGTGGTGTAGGCCGAGGGCTAACAAGCCCAGTTCGCTGAGCGCCACTTCTAAACCTTGGGGCAGCTGCCCTTCCGCTGCGAGCACACCAAGCGGATCCGCCCCAATTCCGCCCGCTGCGCTACTCGACTCGATGCCGCTACGTTGCCAAACGGCAGTCATCAGCTCTGCAGCTCGAGTGAACGCGCTGCCTGGCTGCAAGTACACAGGGGCAAGATCCAGATATACCCCGACAAAGAGCGCTTCAAGATCTTCGACCGACGCAATAAGTACGCCATCGACTCCACCGAGCTGAGCAAACTCGCTATCAGTTGGGTGAATCCCGGCCCGAAATGCAGCGTCGAAGCGCACAAGTAGCTCGGTTGATCCTCGCTCAAGCTCACGCAGCGCCGTCTTGTTTGCCTCGATTGGATCCGGTGTGCTGAGCAGCGTGCGTATCCCCCATGCGCCATCCGGGCGAGGCACAGCGGAACTGCCGCGGGTAAAGGGAGCAGTTCCAGGAAAGCCCGACTCGTCGTGCGTTCCAAGAGAGGTTTCCCCGGTGTACAGCGGTTCCACAGTGATTCCGCCTGCGGTTCGAGACTGCAACCTTGAGAGGGGCGCGCCTTTTAGAACTTTGTCTACAAGAGCAAGCCACTGCTCTTCAGTGGCAGGAGGAAACTCTCCTGCAAGGGTGGGTTCGGCCTCGGTGGCCACAGATACCTCCACGACAACGTCGCATCGAACGGGTGCAGCCTGCAGGTTACCGGACCGCAACTCAGGGTTCGAAGTGACCTGTGTATGGAGGTGGCCCTGAAGATGTCGCTGGAGCTGGTTCGCTAGGTGGGCCGGGGGCTGCTTCGGCCCTTTTCGGAACGATCACAGTTCGCTTGGGCCGTACATAGACGATTCGGATCAGCGTCAGAACGGTCAGAAGTCCAATCAGCAATATCGAGGCGATTCGAAAGATGGGATTTCCTGCATCAGTGCCAGCTTGTGCAGCGTGCAACGCAGTCATCAACGCAACGGGGTAGGAGACGAAGTGAATCATCCGCCAGGTCTTTCGTTTCATTCGCCGCTGCGCAAGCGAAGTCCCCTCAACAAGAATCAGGCCCCAGAACGCACCAATACCCCACGCAACGGCACCCGCCCGATAGGTACTGACAAAGGGCACAAAGAGTTCCGCCCAAGAAAACTTCAAATAGCTGTCGGCAACAAGACCGCCGAGGTGAACCGCAATGAAGATCACCGTGAGGCCGCCCAAATAGCGGTGCAAGTCGGTCAACCATGCGGGAAGACCCTTCTTGTCAATAATTTTCGATGTCAGCAGCAAGCCCCAAATGAGTGTGAGAACGAGCAGGACTCCGGCAACGATGCCGCTAGCTCTGGAAACGAACCACCAAAACTGCGGATTCATAATGAGAACGATTCTGCAAATGCGCCACTCGTTAGCTGCTCACCCGAGCTCAACGTAACGAGTGCACCTGCCTGATCTAACAAATCTGCAAGTTCCCGCTCGAGCTCGGGTTCTCCCCAGCCGACCAGAATCGTTGTTGCGAGCGCTTCGGCCCACCAAGCCTCGGCAGCAATGACCGTGCAGGCAACAGCTTGCCCAGTGCTCGGCAGGGCAGTTCTCGGGTCAATCACATGATGTGCCTCACCCTCATCTGTGTTCCATCGGCGGCGCAGCGTAGAAGAAGTTGCTAGTGCCCCACCATGCAGATTGATTCTTGCTTCGCGGAGCAGGAAATGGTCAAGCGCTACCTCCCAGCCTTCACTCGGCGGATCTCCGGCAACACGAAGATCTCCCCCGAGTGAGCACAGCGCCGACACCGCGCCACGCTCTACTGCTTCAACTGCAACTAAATCAGCCGCCAGTCCTTTGCCGATGCCACCTGGGTCAATCCCGACTCCTCCCGGCAACTGCACCAGATTGATGCTGGGGTTGATCTCTATCTCAGCGCATCCTGGAACCGGAGTTTGTTCAGCACCGGTGGTGTGCACAAGCACATCAGCGAGCTGCTCAAAGGATCTGCTGTAGCCAGCAGAAATCAACGCGCTCAAGACTGTTGGATCGAACCTTCCAGAAGTTTTCTGCCAAGCCCAGACTGCACGCTCAATGAGCATCATCGTCTCGTGTGACACCACAGTTGGCGCACCGGAGCCTGCATTGAGACGACTCAGTTCTGAGTCAGGGATAAACCTTGACCACCGCTGTTCAAGTTCAACGAGGCGCTCCACAAGGGAATCGGCTAGTTCGGAATCTGCTCCGGTAAGGATGATGTGGGCGTCAGAGCCCATGATTCGAAACTGGCGATCAACTCGCACTGGAGCGAGCCACAGGTGCGGAGGAGCGAGGGGCGGCTGTCACCGGGGGTGCAGCCTGAGGGGCAGAGGCAGGCGCAGATGAAGCCTGCGAAGATGATGATCCACTCGAAGAACTCCGAGTGCTGCCGCTGGAACTGCCCGAAGTACTCCCGGAGCTCCCGGTTACATATCGAGGCACGTACGTGCGGCGGATCACTACTACTGGTTCGGGTGCGGTCACCGGCACCGTTGAAGAGGTAGTTGTGGGGACTGCAAGCTCTGCAACTGCTGGAGCAGCCGCAGGGGATGCCGTCGCCTTTCCACCGAGAACAGCGACAAGAACAAAAGTTGCTGCAGTTGATACCACAGCCGCTGCTCGACGAGAGGCCTTCGCAGCGTGACGACGCTTACGAGGACGCTTGATAGCTGGTTCAGTCATCGTCTTCACGGCCTTCCTCATGCTCATTCTCACTCTCTGACTCATGCTCTGACTCACGCTCACCAGGAGTCGCAGTTACCGCTGATCCTGAGGAACTTGAAGCTGAAGCAGAGACGGTGTCACTAGATCTGGCAGCAGTAGTGGAGTTTGTGGACCTCGCTGCATTGCTTGAACTACCCGAACTAGCTGAGGGTGAGCCAGTTCCGGCTCGGGAAGGAACTACCACATCGTAGGGAACCGTCACGTCAACGTAGATCGTCGAGGGAACTACCGGAGCGGTGCTGCTCGGTGCCGCACCGGCATCTGATACCGACGCGCTAGCGGGCTGGGCTGCAGGAAGGTTTCCTACCTTGGAACCTTGGCCGGAACTTGCAGTTCCTAGGTTCACAGCAACGGCTGCTCCGGCTGCGGCAAAGGTCAGAACGATCGCTGCCGTTCCTGCTGCGAGTTGTTTGAATGTTCGGGGGGTCTTGCTCATGGATATAACTGTAGAGAGTCGACCTTTAGGGGAAGCCCTATAAAGAGTAAGGATTTGGTGAAGATTCTATGGCTTCAGCCCAAGGGTGTGCGACTGTATTCCCGTGCGCATTTTGGTGGTTGAGGACGACAGATCAATTGCTGAACCCCTCGTTGCCGGGTTGGAGCGCAACGGGTTTGAAGCAGTTCATGTGGCTAACGGCCGTAGTGCACTTACAGCGATCAGTGGAATCGACCTAGTTCTGTTAGATCTTGGCCTGCCTGATCTTGATGGGGCAGAGGTCTGTCGGCGGCTACGCGAACTGTCCTCGGTACCGATCATCGTGGTGAGCGCCAGAAGCGAAGAAGTTGACCGGGTGCTTCTTTTAGAGATGGGAGCCGACGACTATGTGGTTAAACCCTTTGGACTTCGAGAACTCATCGCAAGGATTCGCGCTGTCTCTCGCCGCACTGGCGGTTCCGACAACACGCCGCAACAACTGATCTCTGACGACCTGACGGTTGACCTGCGGACGCACGAGGTCACCATCAAGGGCGACAGCATTGACCTCACTCCGAAAGAGTTCGACTTGCTTGCTTACTTAGCAAGCGATCCGGGAGCTGCTCATACACGTCGAAACATCCTGGAAGAGGTCTGGGACGCAAACTGGTATGGGTCTGCAAAAACGCTGGATGTTCATGTTGCGTCACTGAGGCGCAAGCTAGGCCATCCTGATTGGATTCAAGCAGTGCGGGGAGTTGGATTCAGACTGGTCACCAACTCTGAGCAGCCATGACCCGCAGACTCGTTTTGTCCTATGTACTGCTTGCAGCCTTCATACTGCTCGTGCTTCAGTTGCCCCTAGGCCTCACGTTTGCCAGCCGAGCTCAAGAAAATTTGCTTGCAGACGTTGAGCGCGACTCGCGCGTGCTTGCTGGGCTGGTAGAAGAGAGAGTCGAAAAACAAGACGCTCCTGCAGTTGCGGCCATCACTCAGGGATACGCAGACCAAACCAGAGGACGCGTCGTAGTAACGAACGCCGATGGCGTCAGTTTGGTCGATACTGCTAGCCCTAACTCCGACCCGAGAGATTTTTCGACCCGCCCCGAATTCATTTCTGCCCTTCAGGGAACTCAGTCTTTGGGCATTCGACAGTCCACCACCTTGGATGAAGAGTTGGCCTACGTGGCGGTACCCATCTCTTCGGACGGCAAGATCACTGGCGCAGTTCGCATCAGCTTCCCTACCGAAGAAGTCCGCGAGGAGGTTCGAGAGAACTGGCTTCGGCTTGGGGCGCTAACCGCCCTGATTCTTGCAGCCGCAGCATCGCTTGGGTGGCTCGTTGCCCGCTGGGCGGTCAGCCCGGTTGCAGAGCTTGAACATGGAGCGGAGCGGCTTGCGGGCGGAGACTTGAGTGGGCGAGCAGAAGTTGATCGAGGGCCACCTGAGCTCCAGCATCTCGCTGAGACGTTCAACAACATGGCAGCACACTTAGAGATTTTGGTTGGGTCACAGCAGGCCTTTGTGGCCGATGCATCTCATCAATTGCGCACACCACTGACTGCAATGCGGCTGCGGATTGAGTCACTTGAAGATGCCCTAGAGACGCCAAGTGCGAACGCTGATTGGGAGCTGTTACGCGCCGATGCTGAGGCAATTTCATCTGAGGTGGAGCGACTGACGCACCTAGTTGATGGCCTACTCGCACTCGCACGAAGCGAGTCATCGCTCAGTTTGGAATCTGTGGATGTGGCCGCAGTGACCGCTCAAGCTGTCGAACGCTGGCAGCCACTAGCTGAGGAATCAGGGGTTGACGTCCTGCTGACCTGCCCGGCAACGGCGCAGGCACGAGTTGTTCGGGGTGGCCTTGAGCAAATTCTCGACAACTTGTTAGATAACGCAATCGGCGTTGCGCCGCCAAACACCAAGATTGCACTCTCTGTTTCAAGCGATTCTGAACACGTAACCATTCGTGTTCAAGACAGCGGACCCGGTATGACTGATCTAGAACAAGAGCGTGCCACCCGCAGATTTTGGCGGGCGCCAGGAGCCGAACCAGGAGGCAGCGGCCTGGGTCTAGCAATCGTTGCGGAACTCGCTGCAGCCTCGGGTGGCTCAGTGAAGCTCAGCGATCCTCCGGATCACACAGGGCTAGAAGTCACAGTCACCCTTGTACTTGCTCCCGGCGGGGTCGCTACTAGCTCACGGTGAGTTCGTACACCACGGGATCAGCTGCAGTATCGCCACCTTCGAGCACCACTGTCACGCTGGCTGTACCTGCGCTCAGTGCCTTACCTCCGGCATTCGTGGAATAGCTCCCTTGGCTTCCACCGTCAGAGGTGATCTCAACCACTGAAACATCGCTGCTTGTAGCCACAAACTTGCCAGTGCCAGGGTCTCCGAGATCAAACACCACGGTGTCACCAACCTTGAGATCGGCAGTTGTATCTGTTGCCGTCAACATGATCGGAGGCAGCACCTGAGTGCTTCCCGAATCGGCTGCCTGAGACGTCGTGGTGGTTGACTCTTTATCGTCCGAATCGTTGTCGTTATTGCTGCAGGCCGCTGGTGCAAGGAGCAACAGGGATGCGGCGAGAGTGGCTGCGAACATTCGGTTCAAAGTGGTCATGTTTGTCAGTCTACGCAGTGGCGGAATCCCAACTTGGGGACCTTGTCATTTACACTCAGCACCGATGACTTCTGCTGTGAGCTCAAACTCGTTCTTACAAGTTGACCTTGTACTTCTTATTCTGCGTCTGGTCGTAGGCCCAACAATCTTTTGGCATGGCTACAACAAGATGTTCAGAGGCGGAAAGATCGCCGGCACTGCCCGATGGTTCTCTTCTATGGGCATGCGGCCAAACGGAACCGTTCATGCCTACTCAGCCTCTCTCACCGAAATGGGCTGTGGCGTGCTGCTGCTCGTTGGTCTGCTGACACCGCTCGCAGCAGCCGGCGTCATGAGCGTCATGGTCGTGGCCGGGTGGACTGTTCACCGCCATGCGTTCCTCATCACCAAAGAGGGGCTCGAATACGTTCTTTTACTCGCGACGCTGTGCTTTGCCGTTGGCTCACTTGGTGGCGGCAAATGGTCACTAGACCGGGTGTTCGGGCTGAGCGATCATGTCGGCTACTTCTTGGGCCGTGAGTGGCTCGGCATGGCGATCACCGTTGTCGTTGGTGTGGGCGCAGGAACGCTGCTGCTTCTAGCTTGCTACCGACCACCAGCCAAGGAAGCCGAAAGTAACTCCTAGCGAAAGCGGTCGCAGGCCTCTTTCAGAGCGGCGGCATTTTCGGGATCAAACATTGAATGCCCTGCGTGGGTATTCACAATGAGTTCCGCCTGTGGCCAAGCCCGATGCAAATCCCAAGCAGAGCGCATCGGGCAGACCACGTCGTAGCGTCCCTGCACAATGACTGCCGGGATATGGCGGATCAGATCAACCCGGTCGAGTAGCTGCGTGTCGGAGTCAAAGAATCCGCCATTCACAAAATAGTGATTCTCAATGCGTGCAAAGGCCTCGGGCTGAGGACCTGGCTCCGAAGCTCCTTGGTCGGGATCAAGCATGCAGGTTGCTCGTTCCCACTCCGCCCAAGCCAGGGCGCAAGTCAAGAGCTCTTCGCGATTCTCACCAAACAGTCGGCGGTGATAGGCCGCTATCAGATCATCCTGCTCATCCACAGGGATCGGGGCCAAGAAGCCCTCCCATGCATCAGGAAAGATGTGACTTGCTCCGTCTTGATAAAAGAATCGAAGCTCAGATGGTCGCAGCATGAAGATGCCGCGCAGCACCAACTCTGTTACCCGTTCAGGGTG
>CAFBMG010000003.1_pt1 | contig 29262 bp, 22 predicted proteins | sample 7268431 | NCBI WGS metagenome assembly CAFBMG01 (sample SAMEA6814054, study PRJEB35770) | freshwater metagenome | biome: Freshwater; feature: Freshwater reservoir; material: water | place: Czech Republic | collected 2017-05-23 | depth 30m m | reverse complement strand
GGCTCGGCCAACGTCGCTCGTCCAAACAGATGCTGCCAAACCGAAGTCAACATCATTTGCCCACTGAAGGGCCTGAGCCTCATCGCTGAAACGCTGCAGGCTCACTACTGGCCCAAATACCTCGCGTTGCACGATCTCTGCGTCTTGTGCTGGGTTCGCTAGCACTGTTGGCTCATAGAAGAATCCTGATCCCTCTCGCACCGTGCCGCCGGTGGTCAGCTCCGCCCCAGCAGCAATTGCTCGCTCGACCATTCCCGCAACGCGTGACTGCTGATCTGCAGAGATCACTGGCCCAACTGCAACCTCGGGATCGAAGGGGTCGCCAACTTTCAGCGCAGCAACGGCTTCGGTAAGCCTCGCCACAAGATCGTCGAATACTTTCGGGCCAGCAATGACGCGGCAAGGCGCTGTGCAATCTTGTCCAGAGTTGTAGTAACTGGCCTCTGCAAGCGTTGCTACGACAGAGTCAAGGTCGGCATCGTCAAACACAATCACCGGAGCCTTACCCCCAAGCTCAAGATGTACTCGCTTGAGATTATCCGAGGCCGACTTTGCGATGATCTTGCCAGTCCCGACATCCCCCGTCACAGAGACCATCGCAACACCAGGATGCGCAACTAGTGCAGCGCCGGTGGTCTCGCCTTGGCCAAGAACCAAGTTAAAGACTCCCGGGGGAAAGATGTCTGCAGCCAGTTCGGCAAGTCGAATAGCAGTCAGCGGAGTGAGTTCCGATGGCTTGAGTACCACGGTGTTGCCCGTAGCGAGCGCAGGGCCGATCTTCCAAGTTGCCATATTGAGCGGATAGTTCCAGGGCGCGATCGAGGCAATCACGCCAAGTGGGTCACGCCGCAGAAACGAGGTGTGATCAGCCATGTACTCCCCTGCTGCACGACCATCTAGGAAACGCGCCGCTGCAGCAAAGAACCGGAAGTTGTCGACCGTGAGGTCGAACTCAAAGTCAATGATGGACAGGGGTTTACCCACATTGAGAGCCTCGAGTTGCTTGAGTCTGTCAAGGTCACCTTCGATCGCGTCCGCAAGGGCAGAGAGCATCTCGAATCGCTCCCGCGGCGTGGTCTCGGACCAAGTTGTGAAAGCCTCTGTGGCTGCGATCACAGCAGCATCAACATCAGCGGCCGCCGAGCTGGCTACCTGCGCAATGACTTCGCCTGTTGCTGGGGCGAGCACTTGATCGGTCAGGCCAGAAAGTGCCGGTCTGAACCCGCCATTAATGAAGTTCATTCCGAGTTCGCTGCCAAAGCTATTGCTGTCAGTCATTTTGGGCTCCCTAGATTCATCTGTAGATCTTTCCACTCAGACACATCACCACCAACCCCGCCGCTTCATCACAATGAGCGACACGATCATTGTGATGAGGTTCAGGCCAATTCCAAAGACTAGGAACGCTGCTGATGAACTGACTGACCTCACCAGAAAGGCAAAGTTCATCCCAAAGAAGCCAGTAATGAACATCAGGGGCAAGAAGACAGTCGAAACCGTGGCGAGTTTTTTCATGATGTCGTTCTGGCGATAATTCACCTGGTTCATATAAATATCCATCACCGCAGCTAGACGATCCCGCTCGCTCTCGACTTGATCACCCACATGGGCAAGATCAACCGCTAGGTCCCTCAGATGACGCCTTGCATCTTCAGATACATCCTCAAGTGCGTCGATAATCACATAACGCCCGGCACCAACAAGGTCACGGGCCGGGTCAACTGCTCGACGAAACGTATTCACGCGCTTGCGCAGGTCGAGCAGAGTCTCAAGCTGACTCGTACTTGGGTCCTCATGAAGGATGCTTGTTTCTAGGTCTGTGAGTTCTTCATCCACCGTGTCGAGCGCATCGGCGAAGGTGCCAACTAGCACTGACAAGATACGCGAGAGCACCGCTGGAACCGTGGTCGTCGCAGTCATCATTTTGCCTGCCCGGTCGTGAAGTTCTTCGACTGGCGGGCAGGGCCCATTACGCACCGTAATCACATGATGCTGCATCACATAGACATGCACTTCCATCATGGTGCGCGCGTCCTCGGCCACCCCATAGGCCACCAGCAGAACGTATTTGTCGTACTCTGCAAGCCGCGTTCGCTGATTGAAATCCCCAGAGTCAGAGACCATCTCTTCGTCAATCCCAAACATGTGCACCATTCGGTGCAGATCCTCTGGGCTCGGGGTTTTGCAGTCCAACCACATCAGGTTGTTGGATTCCTTAGCAGCCGAGATCTGCAACCAAGTTGGGTGTTCGGTGTGGGTGCCATCAACAAGGAGCGAAGCACCTTCGAGTACAAGGTCTTCAAGAGGCTCGGGCGCCGCATGATTATTCACAGAGTCACACCCTAGGTTCTTCCCTCGGCCTGAGCCGGCATAAAGGGTCGGTGAGTTGCTAGCTGTTCAAAGCCTGTATCGCCTCATCTATGGCAACGGCTCGGCGTGCATTATCTACATGCAGGTTCTCGATCATTTTGCCGTCAACAGTTACAACCCCAAGACCCTCGGCAATTCCAGCCTCGAAAGCCTCAATCACTCGGCGCGAGTACTCAATCTCTTCTTCGCTCGGAGCAAAAGCTGCGTTCGCTGGCTCAACCTGCGTGGGGTGCACCAGAGTTTTTCCATCGAAGCCCATCTGAGCGCCCTGGGTAGCTTCAAGAGCAAACCCCTCGGGGTTTCGGACTTCGTTATAGACCCCATCGAGAATCATCTTGTCTGCGTAACGCGCAGCATTGACTGCGCGTGCAAGGCCCCAGAGCAACGGCTGTCGCCCCGGCACCAAAGCTGCGCGCAGTTCTTTGGCAAGATCGTTCGTTCCCATAATCAGCACGGTGAGCCGTTCGGAACACGTAGCGATTTCTAGTGCGTTCTCGAGTGCGGCTGGGGTTTCGAGCATGGCCCAGATGGTGGTGTGATCAGGTGCACCAGCTTTTTCCATCAAGGCCTCAACGGCAGCAACGTCTGCTGCGCTGTTGATTTTTGGAACCACAATGCCCGAGGGGCCCGCTGCTGCAGCAGAGCGAACATCTGCCTCGTGCCAATCAGTGTCAATTGAGTTCACCCGGATCGTCAATTCACGCTGGCCATACTCACCACTCGCAACTGCTGCGGCAACCTTTTCTCTGGCAACGCTCTTCATATCGGGCGCTACAGAATCTTCAGTATCAAAGATGATCGCGTCAGTGGGAAGGGTCTTGGCCTTCTCTAAGGCTTTGTCGTTCGCACCTGGCATATACAGGGCACTTCGGCGTGGGCGATACTCACTCAAGGCAGTTCTCTTTTCTTCGGACTGGTGGGGATAGGACTAGAAGCCGTAGCTAGCTGCTAGCTCGCGGTCACGTTCAGAGAGCTGACGGGCTAGTTCGACCACGACATGGCACTGCTTCACAGATGCGTCGTCTTCCATCTTTCCGTCCAGCATGATTGCGCCAGTGCCATCACCCATGGCCTCGATCACAGCGCGGGCGTGATCCACCTCGGAGGGCTCCGGCGAGAACACCTTTTTGGCAATCGCAATCTGTACTGGATGCAGCGACCATGCGCCCACACAACCAAGCAGGTAGGCGTTGCGGAATTGGTCCTCGCACGCGAGCACATCTTTGATATCGCCGAAGGGGCCGTAGTACGGAAGGATTCCATTCGCTGCACAGGCATCAACCATGCGCGCAATGGTGTAGTGCCACAGGTCCTGCTGATAGGTCGTGCGGGGGCCTTCGTCTGCATGTGGATCTTCACGAACGAGGTAACCCGGGTGACCGCCACCCACTCTTGTGGTTTTCATTCGGCGATTCGCAGCCAAGTCGGCTGGGCCGAGTGACAACCCTTGCATTCTCGGAGATGCTGCGCAGATTTCCTCTACGTTGGCTACTCCTCGCGCTGTTTCTAAAATCGCATGAACCATCAGTGGCTTCTTGAGGCCGGCTTTTGCCTCGAGCTGCGCAAGTAGGCGGTCAACATAATGAATGTCTTCTGGGCCTTCGACTTTGGGAATCATGATGACATCGAGCTTGTCGCCCACTTCGCCAACGAGCACCTCGAGGTCATCAAGAACCCACGGCGAGTCCAAGCTGTTGACTCGGGTCCAGAGTTGCGTGTCTCCCATCGGAACTGTCTTTGCCACCTTCACGAGCCCCTCACGGGCGGCCTCTTTTGCGTCCATGGGGATGGCGTCTTCTAGGTTTCCTAGGAGCACATCCACCGTTGGAGCAATCTCGGGGAGTTTGGCCGTGACCTTCTCTAGGTGCGGCGGGAAGAAGTGAATCATTCGAGATGGGCGAAAGGGAATCTCTCTGAGTGGCTCGGGGGCGCCAGCAGCGAGAGGCTTGAAGAAATCTTTGGGGTTACGCATAGTCATCTCCTGTGAAGCGAATAGCCGAACTGCCGAACCAGAACACTGTGACGTTACGGAGCAAGAGCAAGGATGAGCAATTCGCTGAGTTGTTGTAGCTTGCCGAGTTCTAGCTATCGAATCCAAGACCTAGGGCATCGAGGGTTCGCAACCAAGCTCCCCGACGGCCTTCATGGGCATCAGCTTTGGCTATTGCTCGACGGGTGTATTGGATTCCTGCGGTCCGGATTGGCTCGGGCGGAAAGGGCAGCATCTGCTTTTTGACGAGATCCAGGCTGAGGAGTTCCGAGTCCGGTCGATACAACAGGTCTAAGCAGACACGGGCCCCAAATCGCGTCGCACCGACGCCAAGGCCTGTATAGCCCACTGCATAGGCCACCCGGCCGTCTAGGGCGGTGCCAAAGCCCACCGAGAAGCGAGTTGAGGTATCAATCACTCCACCCCAGCGATGACTGAACTCCAGGCCCTCTAGCTGAGGAAAGGTCGTAAAGAAATGCTCGGCCAAGCGCAGATGCGACTCTGGGCGTTGGTCAAGTTTCGGGTCTACTTTGCCCCAGTTGTAAAACACTGCGTCATACCCGCCCCACACAATTCGGTTGTCTTGAGTAAGGCGGTAGTAATGAAACTGATTTGAGCTATCTGCAACACCTTGGCGGCCCCGCCACCGGAGGGAGTCCATGTGTTGCGCACTCAGCGGTTCGGTGGCAAGCACGTAGTCATACACCGGAACCACCCGGCGGTTAATAGCCTTGAGTGGGCTTTGGAAGGCGCCCGTTCCAAGAAGCACTGCATTCGATCGAATCTCAGTTTCGGGCCCATCGGCTGCCTGAGTCATCACCGACACACCTGCGCCGCTGCGTTTCAGACTCACCATCTTTGTGCATTCGTAGATTCGCACTCCTAAGCGCTGACACGCCTCGGCTAGACCCCAGACCAAGCGAGCGGGGTCGATAAGTGCTTCTCCTGAGCGGACGTTGGCTGCAGCTAGATAGGTTGGCGAATCGAGTTCGGCCCGAGTTTGTTCAGCGTCGAGCAGTTCTGCTGTCTCGCCGTACTTTTGGAGCAGGTCAACAAGCTCTGCGATGCCCTCCACCTGCCACTCAGCATCCGCCACAATCAGGTTGCCCGTCATCTCTAACCGAGCGTCGATGCCATGCCTGTGGAGGCTTCCGACGAGCCCGTCTAAATTCTTTTGGCCCAGCCGGACCAGTTCGGTGACCTGATTCGGAAACCTTGTTACTGCGTTGATCAGGCCATGAGTCAGAGTGGCCGACAAGAACCCGCCGTTTCTGCCCGAGGCCTGCTCGCCGATTCGGCCTGAGTCGATCAGGACGACGTCGAGCGAAGGGTTGTCTTCTTTGGCCTGCAACGCCGCCCACAGCCCCGTAAACCCTGCACCAACAATCACAAGATCAGCCTGAGTTTGCCCGCACACGGCATGAGTCTCCTTGGGCCGATCTGCGCTATCTAGCCACAGCACTGAGCCCTGCGAGGGCTGCAATGCCTTACGAGCGAGTTCCGTCACGTTCTTCATCAGTGCCCCCAGCCTAAACTCATGCAATGCGTGCTGTGATGTGTCGAGATCTAGGCGAGCCCGAATCGCTTCTTGTGGAACAGATCGACACTCCGTTTTGTTCCCCCAATCAGGTCCGGGTGCACATTTGGGCAAGTGGGCTCAACTACGTGGATGCACTGTTTGTGCAGGGCAAGTATCAGATTCGGCCACAGCTGCCCTTTATTCCAGGGTCCGAGATTGCTGGCGAGATTACTGAGCTTGGTGAACAGGTGCAGGGTTTTAGCGTTGGTGATCGCGTGTTTGCATCCATTGGGCTCGGCGGTTTTGCTGATGAGGTAGTACTGAGCCCATCACAGATCATTCCGATCCCAGATCGGCTGAGCTTTGCGCAGGCCGCCACGATGACTCAGAGCTACGCAACGGCTTGGTACTCGCTCACCCAACGCACGCTGGTACATCCCGAGGAGTGGGTGGTGGTGCTTGGAGCAGCGGGCGGTGTGGGGCTAGCAATGATCGACGTGGCCCGCGCTCATGGGGCCAAGGTTATAGCCGTGGCCTCTACAAGCGAGAAGCTCCGCCTGTGCATTGAGCGCGGTGCGCACGGAGTGATCGATTCATCTACTGAAGACGTCAAGACCCGTATTCGTGAGTTGGCCGAGGGTAGAGCCGACGTTGTCGTTGACCCAGTCGGTGGGCCACTTGCCGAGCAGGCCTTGCGGGCGCTCGGCGATAATGGCCGATACCTCGTGATCGGCTTTGCCTCTGGCGTTATTCCGTTGTTACCGGCAAATCAGATTCTGCTTCGCAACCGGCAGGTCATCGGAGTTGATTGGGGTGCTTGGGCAATGGCCAATCCCGCCGAGAACGCCGCCCTACTTGGCGAGGTCATAGCAGCAGTAGAGGACGGTTCAATCACACCCGTTGAGCCTCGGTCCTACCCCTTAGCCGAGGCGAGCACAGCACTCCGCGATCTCCTAGAGCGTCGAATCACTGGCAAAGCATGTCTGAGTTCATGACCAGAGGGCCCTGTACCTGAAATCAGAGCCCAGGGCCTTGACTAGGGAGTTGGAGTCTGAGATCCGAGAGCGGTAACCAGAGTGCCGAACTGATCAATCGGAACCTCACCCGAGGCACGCTGAGTGACTTTGCCAGCAGAGTCCATCATCACAAAGTACGGGAAGCCAGGAAGCCCATACGCTTGAGCGGCAGTACCTGATGGATTATCAAGCATGACCTGAGGGGTGAAACCCTCTTTGACGATCCACTTTGATGGTGGGTAATTGGCTTGGTCTCTCTTGACAGAGGTGCTGACCGCATAAAAGTCCACGTTCTCTGGCTGATTGCCCTCGTCGATCCACTTCTGAATCAAAGGAACCTCTGCTTGGCAATGTGGGCACCAGTGCGCAACGAAAATCACAACCTTGGCTCTGCCATCTGCTGGATCAATCTTGACGGCCTTGCCATCAAAACTAAACCCTTCAAGAACTGGTGGAGTCTTCCCCACCGCTGGGTCCTCTGCAGGAGGAGCAACCATCGAGCTCGTCTGCGGATACGCCGGTAAGGGCTCGCCGATGACTGTGACCGAGGCTTGCTCCTGCTTTGCATTCTGCGCAGCCTCTGCACCGGTATCTTCCGAGATTGCTGCTGTGTCTGAGTTGTTCTCGCTACGAGTGACGAAGAACGCAACTGCTCCGAGCAGAATCACCACAGCAATGGTTGCCCCCACAATCATGAGGCCAGTCTTCGGTCGGTTGCCCGTGGTTCGATTTGAGAGATTGCCGTAGGGGTCTGCGCCCTCGTGCTTCTGGTCGTTCATAGTTCCTCAGTTTCGCTTTTAGGGGCAGTGCTAGCAAGCACTGCTTCATTATTGACTGTTAGGGGTTCGGTACGAGCGAGCAGAGCAAGCACCGTGATCAGTGCAAATCCGATTCCGGCCATTGCCGGGATCGACAGAAAGTGAAACTTCCATACCCACACCGTTGAACAAGGAACTTCTCCTGTGCAGGAGTACGTGACCGTTGAGGGGAATCGCTCAACGAGATAGTGATAGATCGAGATTCCCAAACCGATCATCGCAAGTGGCACGCAATACCACTTCACCAACACGTCGCGGCGTAGCGCTGCGATTCCCAGCAGGAGCACCTGTGGATACATCGCAATTCGCTGGAACCAACAGAGCTCGCAGGGCGGGAACTTGGCAATTTCAGACATGTACAAGCTACCCAGCATGCAAGTGAGCGCCACCCCGAACGCCAGTGGAAGCGCAGCTTGGCCGACCCCGTTTCGAAGCGGAAGAAGCGAAGCCGGCAAAGTAGGACGCTTGGCTTTTGTTCGAGACCCGTGAATCACAGCAATCAGAAAAAACACCAAACAGACCAAGAGAAACGCAATGCCGAGCACAGCCATCAAGGCAAGAAAAAGAGTGACTGTATCTACGTCCATACAGTTTGTGACTGTACTTGCGACTGCGCTTCAGTGGGCAACTCCGCATGAACTAGCTGAGCGGTTTCTTTGCCACCTCATGATCTAGTAGAAATTGAACATGTCTCTCTATCAAAATGACCTTGCAGCCCTTGACGGAACCCCGGGAGTACTTGCCGGCTTAGACGGCAAAGTAACCCTTGTCGTCAACGTTGCCTCAAAATGCGGGCTCACAGGGCAGTACACCCAACTCGAGGAGCTGCAAGTGAACTATGCAGACCAAGGGTTTAGTGTTTTGGGAGTTCCCTGCAACCAGTTCATGGGGCAAGAGCCCGGCTCTGCAGAAGAGATCCAGACGTTCTGCTCCACCGAGTACGGAGTGAGCTTTCCACTGAGTGAAAAGATCGAGGTAAACGGCGACGGTCGTCACCCGCTCTACGCAGAACTCACCCAAGTAGCCGACGCAGAGGGCCGCGATGGAGACATCCAGTGGAACTTCGAAAAGTTCCTCATTGCTGCAGATGGCGAAGTCATCGCAAGATTTGCACCCACAGTGGTTCCAGATGATCCGGCAATTGTTTCCGCTATCGAGTCAGCGCTCGCCTAAGTTCAGGCTCTGCTCAACTGATCATGAGCACGGTGCGCAGCCCGTTGCCAGCCTCGAGATCAGCTAACGCTTCATTGATCTCTTCGAGTGGGCGGCGAGTAGTCACCATTGATTCCAGGTCAAGCTTTCCGGCCCGCCACAGTGCAACGAGCCGCGGGATGTCTCGCGGACCCCAGCACGACCCAAGAAGCGACCCCACCAGTTTCTTCTCAGAGAACATGGCCATGACGGGGCTAAAGGCCACGGTCTGGTCGACTGGGGCTGCGCCCACCATCACTGTGGTGCCACCGCTTCTTACTGCGGCAATGCCCACCTCGACGAGTGCCGCCGAGCCGACAGCTTCAAAGGCAACATCTGCACCAACCCCGGTCAGACCCATGGTGACCGAAACAACATCTTGCTCTGTGGGGTCAATGACGTGTGTTGCGCCAAACCTCATGGCTTGTTCCCGGCGAGACTCAGAAGGATCAGAAACAATGATCTGCGCAGCACCAGCAATTGCGGCGCCCTGCACGATGCAGATGCCTACTCCCCCTGCGCCAAGAACGAGCACCGAATCTCCTGGCTCAATATCGGCAGTGTTGATCGCTGCGCCCACACCGGTTTGCACGGCGCAACCAATCACGCAGGCAACGTCAAGTGGAAGGTCATCATCGATGCGGATTGCCCCCTTGGCATCCACCACAATTTCATCTGCCCAAGCGGCCACACCGAGACCGTGAAACACCGTCTCTCCGTTGCGAGACAGCCGCGATGTGCCATCCGGCAACATCGAGGTGGCAATGACCATGGAACTTGCACACACACTCTGCAAGCCCTTGATGCAATAGGCGCAGGTGCCGCAAGCTGCGTTGGGGGTCAAGATCACATGATCACCCACCTGCAGCGAGGTCACTCCCGGTCCAAGCTCAACTACAACTCCAGCAGCCTCATGGCCGAGCACTGTTGGTCCCATTGCTGGGAATGTTCCCGAGATCACGCTGAAGTCTGAATGACACACACCGCAGGCCACCACACGAACTCGCACCTCGCCAGCACGAGGTGGATCAAGGTGCACATCGTCAACTACCTCTAGCGGAACACCCACCTGAGTAAACAAAGCTGCACGCATCTAACTGCTCCTCGGCTCGCTGAAAAGGTCACCGGGACCCTACAGGCTGACTCTGTGAGTTGTGACCTAGGGCTGCGTGGCTAGCGGCGCTTTGTGGGCCTGCCTCGCTCGCCAGGCTGCTTTACGAAGCTCCTCTACAACCAGCAGAATCAGCGGAGTAACAATCACCCAGCCCCACTCCTGCAAGCTCAGCGGCACAGTCTCAAAGACTCCCTGCAAGAAGGGCAACTGCACCACCATGACCTGCATGACTAGCACCCCGGCAAGCGCATACAGCAATGGGCGGTTGGCGAGGCTATAGCGAGAAAACACCGTGTCGTGGCCACTGCGAACGCAGAACGAGTTGACAAGTTGGAAGAAGACAAAAGCAGTAAACGCCATCGTCATAGCCTGCTCATCGTTATCGCTGCGGAAACGAAGGTAGATACCCAGCGTGCCCGCAGTAATCACAATTGCCGAAAACACAATCCGACCTAGCCTCGGCCCGCTCAGAATGACCTCGTCTCTCGAACGAGGGTTGCGCTCCATGATGCCGGGCTTTGGCGGGTCCACTCCCAAAGCAATGGCAGGTGGACCATCGGCGATGATGTTCACAAACAGAATCTGAATAGCGTTGAACAACGCACCGATTCCCGAGATCTGCGCGAGCAGAATGACGAAGATGGCCGAGATGTTGGTGGTGAGCTGAAAGCGCACAAAGGTCAAGATGTTGTCGTAGATTGCGCGGCCACCCTCGACTGCATGAACGATGGTGGCAAAGTTGTCATCAGTGAGCACCATGTCACCGGCCTCTTTGGTGACCTCAGTTCCGGTAATCCCCATGGCCACACCGATCTCGGCCTCTTTGAGTGATGCCGCGTCGTTCACGCCATCACCAGTCATGGCAACAATGTTGCCGGTGGCCTGCAGTGCCTTGACTACTCGCACTTTGTGTTCGGGTGAGACACGAGCGCAAACGCCTATCTCTGAAATCTGTGCAGGCAGGTCTTCATCAGAGATGCGATCGAGTTCGGCACCGGTGACTACCCGACCCTTAATTCCGAGTACCTGAGCAATGGCACCGGCAGTAGAAGCATGATCACCCGTAATCATTTTCACTTGGATGCCAGCCGTTGCACATTCGGCAATTGCTGCGATTGCCTCGGGCCGCGGCGGGTCAAGAATTCCCACTAAGCCAACGAGATGCAACTCTGCAATCTCAGCTGCAAGGTCACCCCCGTAGTCGCCTGGAGCAACCGGCAGCTCAAGGGTTGCAAGGGCAAGCACTCGCAACCCTTCGGCTCCGAGGGAGTCATTGAGCTCCAAAAGCTCGGCTCGGCCCTGATCAGTAATGGTTGTTCGCCCAGCAATGACTGAAGAAGTGCTGCATCGAGCAATCACCACATCGGGGGCACCCTTGACCACCAACAAGGACTTGTTTCGGTCCTCAGCATGGGGATGCAAGGTGGCCATGAATTTGGTACTTGAGTCAAAGGGAACTTCCTCAATGCGTGCAAACTCGTCTCGCAGGCCTTCAGGGTCAAGTCCACCCTTGGCGGCCAAAACAAGTAGTGCCCCCTCTGTTGGGTCTCCGACGAGTTGTGTGCGCCCATCTTCAAGGCGAAGGTGAGCGTCGTTGCAGAGGAGGCCCGCTAGCAGGGCTGGCTGAATATCTGTTGGCGAGCCCGATGGTGAGTCCGAAGGTGAGCCCGAAAGAATCTCCCCTATGGGCTCGTAGCCCAAACCAGATACTTCAAAGCTCTGGCCGCCTGCGAGCAAGCGAGTTGCAGTCATCTGATTGAGCGTCAGCGTCCCGGTTTTATCTGAACAGATGACGTTGGTCGACCCAAGCGTCTCGACAGAGGACAGGCGTTTCACAATTGCGTTTCGCTTTGCCATGCGACTCACGCCGATGGCAAGGGTCACGGTGACTACGGCGGGCAGTCCCTCGGGAATTGCGGCAACGGCGAGGGCAACAGAGTTGATGAGCGCTTCGCTCACATCTGTAGAACTTATGGGTCGAGACTGCCAGAGGGCGATCGCAAAAAGTAGAAGGACTGCAAAGATGGCAATTGCGGCAAGCCGCTTTCCAAGCTGATCAATCTGTTCTTGCAGCGGAGTGGGCTTTTCTTCAGCAGACCCCAACAAGCCTGCCAAGTGGCCAACCTGAGTCTCCATGCCGATCTCGGTAACAACCATCTCGGCTCGACCGCGCACCAGCGTCGAGTTCATGTATCCCATGCAGATGCGGTCAGCCACAGCTACTTCGGATGAACCGTCGTGGCCCATCAGCACTTCAGCAGACTGCTTGTCTACAGCGAGTGACTCGCCCGTCAACATCGACTCATCAACTGCAGTAGCAGCAGTCATCAAGAACCTGCCATCGGCTGGAATTTTGTCGCCCGCCTCGAGCAAGACCACGTCTCCTGGGACTAGCTCTGCAGCCGGCACCTCTTGGACGTCACCGTTGCGACGGACTCGCACGATGGTCAACAGCATGCTCTTGAGCGCTGCGAGCGCGTTGTCTGCCTTATTTTCTTGGATGAACCCCATGACTGCGTTGATAAGCAGCACGATCCCAATCACAATCGGGTCTTTGTAATCACCGACGGCGGCAGAGACCACTGCAGCACCAATCAGGATGTACACCATCAGGTTACGAAATTGCGCCAAGAAGCGTTTCCACGCAGGGGTTCGCGGTGGCTCCGTCAACTGATTCGGGCCATGCAGCGCCAACTGCTCGGCAACTTGTTGTGAACTCAATCCAACGAAGGGGTCGACGTTGAGTAGGGCAGTGACTTGCTCAGCTGGAAGTCGAAACCACTCCGTAGGTGGGCTGTTTTGTTGCTGAAGCATAAAGATCTCTCCGTCGTCGGGATGGCGCGAAAAGCGACCATCTGCGGCGGAGGTCTTCCTCGTCAGTCCAAACCTGGACTGACCACTGACACCGGGTCTTTATTCGTTCAACGAACGACTAACCGTGCTGACGATGTCAATGCTGAGAGGTACTCCCCTCCAAAGGGCCAAGGCCCGTTTGCTAAGTGAGAGCCTACCCGCTGTTGAGCAGAAACCTCTTTCAGCGATACGGAAGCGTTGGCTCAGCTGAGCTTTCCTCGAACAACTGCAATAGTTGCGCCCAGGTCTCGCTGAACGGCTGCAGCATCCACGAGGAGGTCTTCGCTGAAATAGCTCTGCAGATCTAAGAACAAAGAGGTTGTGCTTGCCGACTGCCCCGTCCACTCATCCGAGGTGATTGTGACTGCACCGTGAGATCCATCTCCTGGGTCGGCTTCGCCTTGAAAAGAGCCTGACCTGTAAGAAACCATGAGTGGAACGTGAGCGAATCGAACATCTTCGGGACTCTGTGCAGTAACCCGACCAAGTTCGATTTCGAGCAGATCTCCTCCGACCTCGCCAAATCGCAGTTCATGGCCTCGCTCTAGATCAGTACGATCATCAAGACCGAATCCCAACCCAACAGCAGCTTCTATGACTGCAAGAACTAGGGACTCATCAGCTGACTCCACTCGATCATGCAGACTTGCGCGCTGCGAACTGCGCGCCACGAGTGCCTCGTAGTCGGCAAGCGTCTGTGGATCAACCTCGATGATCTCCGTGACATCGACAATCTCTGCAACTACGGACCCATCCTCTGCCAAGAAATCCGTAACATCCACAATTTCTGTCACCACAGTGCCGTCATCCGCTACAAGTTCGGCAACGGCCACTGTCTCTACAATTTCCACGACTTCAACAGGGGCTGGCGCTGGAGCCGCAAAAGCGTTGGGTGCTGGTGCAGGTGCGGGTGCAGGAGCAGGAGCAGGTGCAGGAGCAGGTGCAGGAGCAGGTGCAGGAGCAGGTGCAGGCTGAGCCCACTCGGGAGCGGGAGCCGGAGCGGGCTGTGCGCGCACAGCAATCAAGACTGCTGTTTCTGCGTGCGAACCCAAGGTGGTCCAATCGGCAAGCCCCGGCCACCACACGGGTGTTGAGTCTGCAAGACGGCCCGCCGCAACCTCGCTCACTAAAAGTTCGAGGGTGTAAGGCCCACGTTGGTCGTTCGGACCAACAACTACATAGGCAACGGGATCTTCAAGTGGTGGCAAGCTGCTCATGCGCTGAGTTTCCCACAACGCAGCGCTCTGATGCGAGAGAAACAGGACTCTTGCAAGAGATTGGCCGCAGATTTACTCAGAAATACTGCTCCGGTCTGAACGAGCGCGAGCACCGGGGGTGTCTCACCGGCAAAGATAGGGGTGCTTTGTTGCCAAGAGTGTCTCCAACTTGGAACGATCACCCATGGTCGCACCATCGAGAGGATTTCAATTCAGTGAGAGCCAAGCTAACTGAGCACAGATCTGCTCGACCAAAACTGAAGAGGACGCGGTCACCGCTACGCACGACTGCTGCGGTAGTCGCCTCAGTCACCGTTGTCAGCCTGTCGGCTTGTTCGTTCAATACCGAAGAGCCCGCCACAGTGACATTGCCCGAACACGGAACGACTACCTCAACTACCGTTGCGGACCCTCCACGCGACCAAGGTGCCGCAGCAGCAGAACAGACTCCACCTGAGCTGGCCTGGGCTCTGCAGGTAGGAGGGGCAGGCGATGATGCGCTCAATGCGGTTGCCGGCCTGCAAACCGCAGTGGTTGCCGTTGGGTCAACGAGCCAGGGCATTAATCAACCGGTGGTTGGAGGAACAGACGTACTGAGCGTCACCGTGGATTCGAAAGGGGCAATTGAGTCGACTGATCAGTTCGGAAGTGTTCGTGACGAGTCCGCCGCTGGCGTGGCTGCCGCAGGCGAGAACTCTCTGGCATGCGGATCTACTACCGGGCTTCTGGGCTTGATTTCGGGTTCAGGCACGACTGCCGAAGGCGGTCCCGAGGGTGCGCCGAGCGATGCTTGGTGTGCTCCTCTACCTGCGAGCAGTCCGGATCAGGTCACGCAGCTCGGCGGCAGCGATGAAGAGCGAATCACCGGCGTAGCCCTCCCGCTTGGGATCAAGCCAGCAGAGGCAAGCAACACCGTTGGATTCGCCTCGGGCACGATCGACGGATACTTCCCGGGCGCAGAGGACCCCGCTGGCCGCGGACTCGGCTCGGGCGATGCGCTGGCCGTTCGAGTGAGCTCTGAGGGCCGCGCACTTTGGGCTCGGCAATTTGGTACCTCGGCTAACGATGCGGCACTAGGAGTTTGTATCGTGGCCGAAGACGGAGTCTTTGTTGGCTTTACTGACGGAGACCTCGAGGGGCGCTCCAAAGGGCTTCGCGATGCTTGGATCTCAAGGATCGACGGCAAAGGCGTTCAGCGTTGGACCACACAGTTCGGCGGGGCAGGATCCGAAGAGTTTCGGGCCGTGGCCAAGGCGGGTGAGGCTCGCGAAGGAACCGAGCAGTTCGTAGCTGTTGGTTCAACCGATGGAGACATCGATCAGTCGGGTCCACTTGCAAATAGCGGAAGCACCGATGCCATCATTACCTCGTTCGCAAGCGACGGAACCATTCGCTGGGCCACCCAACTCGGCTCGGCGCTCGAAGATGTTGCCACTGCAGTTACTTCAGACGGCACAAACATCTATGTGGCTGGCACAACGCGAAACAGCCCAACCATGGGGAGCAACAGCCCAAACAGCAGCAGCCCGACCGAAGGTGACGCGCTCATCGGATTGGGAGACCTCAGCGAAGAGATCGGCCCCGGCGGTGGAACCGATTCATTCTTGGCTTCGCTTGATGCAGCGACGGGCGAGGTTCGGTGGGTGACTCGTCTGGGCTCTGCTGCTGATGAGATCACCACTGGGCTCACCACCACCGAGGGCGGCCTTCTGGTGCTCTCTGGCACCACGACCGGTCAGGTCGCAAGCACTCCCCCAGGGGGCGGCACTGACGGTTTCTTGCTGGCCTTCCAACTTCCATCAAGCGGCGGGGCAGCAGCAAGCTCCGTTTGACCTCAGGCTCTTTGATCAGGCTGCTACCAAGCCAAGAGCGCTCAGTTGGTACTCTGCGACCTATGGCTCATCCTCGTAGATTTCGTTTTGCAGCAGAACTTCACGGCCCGCTCGATGGCATGACTTGGAAGGACTCGGTCCGCTGGCTTGAAGATGCCGGCTACAGCACCTTGTTCGTACCCGATCATTTTACCGAGGGGTTCGGCCCAATTACAGCCATGGCCTCGGCAGCAGCAGTCAGCACAGAACTCCTGATCGGCCCACTCGTGCTTGCCGCCGACTACCGCCACCCGGTAGTGCTCGCTCGTGAACTCGCATCCATCGACCAGATCTCAGAGGGCCGACTCGAACTTGGACTTGGTGCAGGGTGGATGGCAGCTGACTACTCGTCTTCGGGTATTCCCATGGACCCACCGAAGGTGCGAGTGGACCGGATGATTGAGGTCATCACCATCTTGAAGGGTCTGTTTGCACCTGGGGCCTTCTCATTTTCCGGAGAGCATTTCACCATCACCGAACTTGACGGCTCCCCCAAACCGTTTCGACCAGAAGGACCGCCATTGCTGATTGGGGCTGGTGCCGCTCGCATGCTGCGCTATGCGGGAGCGACTGCAGACATCATTGGCATCAACCCTTCGATCCACTCGGGCGAAATTGACTCAGCAGCTGCACGGGATGCTCAAGTCGATCGCATTGACCAAAAAGTCGCATGGGTTCAACAAGGTGCAGGCGAGCGCTTTGAGGATCTTGAGCTCAATGCATGGCTTGCGGTCGCAAACGTGACCGAGGACGCAGCCGGTCTAGCCGAGCTACTGGCGCCGGCCTTCGAGGCCGACCCCGTGGCACTCTTGGATTCTCCAATGGTCATGCTGGGGACCATTGAACAACTCGCTGAGCAGCTCGAAGCACGACGTGACCGCTGGGGTTACTCCTACCATGTGATTCCGGGCGACTCTGCAAAGGAATTTGCTCCGTTGGTTGCCCGCATGACCGGGAAGTAACTGTTGGCTCAGACCCGTATTGCACTCATAACTTGTACTGACGCTTGGCCACACGATGATGACGCTCCACTGCTAGTTCAGGCACTGGCTGACCAACACATCTTTGCCGAGCCGGCAATCTGGGATTCACCAGAAATTGACTGGAGCAACTACACGGCGGCGGTCCTGCGATCTCCCTGGGATTACACCGAGCGCCCGTCCGAGTTCTTGGCCGCTCTTGAACAGATTCAGCTCAGCACCAAGGTTCTCAACCCTCTAGCAGTACTTCGTTGGAATATCGATAAGCACTACTTGGCCGATCTAGCTCAGGCTGGTCTGTCGGTGGTCCCCACTGAGTTTGTTTCTGATCTGGGGTATTCGCCAGAGCAGGTGTTTCCCAGCGAGGGCAGATTTGTAGTCAAGCCAACTATTAGCTCGGGCTCTAGAAACACAGCCCAATACGCCCAATCTGAGCGAGCCGAGGCCAGAGCACACCTTGAACTGCTACTAGATGCGGGCCATCAGGTCATGGTGCAGCCCTACATCGACTCCGTTGAGGATGTAGGTGAAACGGGGATGGTTTTTTTCTTGGACGAGTTCAGCCATGGCTTTCGCAAGGAAGCCTTGCTGACTGAAGGAATCGCTCGTGTCGCTGGGCTCTACGCCCCCGAGGCAATTTCACCTCGAGAGCCCTCCCCCGCTCAGCTCGAACTTGCCCACAAAGCACTGCAAGTGACCCGCGAGCGATGTGGAACGGATTCACTACTGTACGCACGCGTCGATGTACTCGAGGGCAGCGACGGCCAGCCGCAACTCCTCGAACTTGAACTGGCTGAGCCCTCGTACTTTCTGCGCACCGATGCCGCTAGCCCCGCTCGCGCCGCAGCCGCCTATGCGCGGGCACTAGCCTGACCACGCTTTCTCGCCGGCGCTCAGTATCCAATCGGGGCGCATGCGTTCACTATCCAATTGGAGTCACCTATGAGCAATCCCAGTGCTGCTAGCCCCGCTGCCGAAAATCCGGTAGATGACTTGGTGTTGTACACCTCTGAAGCAGGTGTTGCGACTATCACCATCAATGCGACCGACCAAGGCAACTCTCTCAATGCAGCTATGCGCGATCAGCTCACCGAGTGGTTTGAGTGGGCATCAGCAGACCTAGCCGTTCGGGCGGTTGTGCTCACAGGTGCCGGTGAGCGGCACTTCTGCACCGGAGCAAACTTGGGCGGCCTACAAAAGCCTGCCCCACCGCGACCGGAGGGCGCACCGGATCGAGCTATGGGTGATGCAGCGCGAATGATTAAGCAAGGTTGGCAACGACTCGTTGCTTCGATCTTGGACTGCGAAAAGCCAGTGGTTGCCGCAGTCAATGGAACTGCTGCGGGAGGCGGTGCTCACCTTGTGCTCGCCGCAGACCTAGTGGTGATGGCAGATACTGCCAAACTCGTGGAGGTTTTTGTGAAGCGGGGCATCTTGCCCGATGCTGGCGGCGCTTACTTGCTGCCTCGAATTGTTGGTCCACAGATTGCCAAAGAACTCATGTTTCTAGCTGACAGCGTTCCAGCGGAGCGATGTGCGCAGCTAGGAATCGCCAACCGCGTGGTACCTGCAGCAGAACTTCAAGAAGCCGTTACAGCGCTCACCGACCGTCTTGTTGCTGCGCCGACCAAAGCCCTAGGACTAACCAAGTGGCTCATTAACCGCTCGTTTGAATCAAGCCGTCAAACTGCCTTTGAAGAAGAAGCCATGGCACAAGACTTGCTCACTGCCTCTGCAGACTTCAATGAAGGACTCGCAGCATTTCGCGAGCGGCGTCAACCCGAGTTCAAGGGCTGGTAAGCGCGAAACCGACCGCTTGTCCTCGTTGCGTTTGCGGTCGAACCCGGTGGCGTACTCAGGTCTCACACTCTTGAGTGGAGACCATCTGAATGCTCATCCGTCGTTCGCGCTCCAACAAGTCAAGCGGTCAATTTCACTACCCAATCAGCTTGCGCCCGAAACGCCACAAGGTCAAGAAGTTGACTTGTGATTCTCTTCTCATAGTTCGCCCTAGATGACGCCTGAGATGACGCCTGAGATGACGCCCTAGATGACAGAGCCTTACAAGGTGGTCTACAACTAGGAGATGTCAGAACACGAGACCATCTCTGTAGAGCTCAGCGAGCAGGGCGTTGCCACGGTGACGCTGAACCGACCCGAGGTTCTTAACTCGTTCAATTCAAAGATGGTGCACGAGTTGCATCATCTCTGGAGGAGCATGCGTCATCAGGACGAGGTGCGCTGCATTGTGCTCACTGCCGCCGGCGACCGAGCCTTTTGCACTGGCATTGACCGCACGGAGCAGATCGACGACGGCGAAGGCGGGGCTCGGGCAGTAGCCGATCATGAAGCTGACCGCATCGCGGGCTTTGGTTCCACACCCTTCCACTTTGATGACCCAGGCGAGCTGCTTGGCCCAAAGACCAATGACCTCTGGAAGCCCGTCATCGCAGCAGTCAATGGCATGGCCTGCGGTGGGGCTTTTTACATGCTTGGCGAATGCGACATTCTGATTGCCGCTGAGCACGCGACGTTCTTTGATCCGCATGTGACCTTTGGTATGACTGCCACTTTTGAGCCGCTTCACCTGTTACACAAGATGCCCTTTGGAGAGCTCGTTCGAATGTCGCTCGTGGGAAGCCATGAGCGGATTTCCGCAGCACATGCCGAGCGGATCGGTCTGGTATCTGAGGTCGTGCCGGGCGAAGAACTCTTGGGCACTGCCCAAGCACTTGCAACAATCATTGCCTCGGCACCTCAACGTGCAGTTCAAGGCACGCTGAGGTCATTGTGGGCCGGCCTTGAACTGACTCGCAGCCAAGCCCTTGCCCAAGGTTGGGCATTTATTGGCCTGGGCAACGATGACGAGTCCATGGCCGAAGGCCAACGCATGTTCTCTTCTGGTGAACGAATTACACCGCGAATTCGCTAGTAGGCCGAGTTAGTAGGCCGATCTAGCAGGCCCTCGCTAGTGAGCGTTTAACTTGCGGTGGATTGAGCGATTCTGCTTGTACATGGATCGATACGCCTTGTACATGCGGTCGTACTCTTTGCGGTTTGAGGGGTTGGGCGTGTGCTCCTCAACCACCTTGACCTTTGCCCCAAGCTCAGCAACGTCCACTGCCCCGAGCGCAACCCCAGCAAGCAACGCTGCGCCACGAGCGTTCGCCCGGATGGGATTCTCGACTCGGCGAATTGGTCGGTTCAGAATATCTGCGTGGATCTGAGCCCACACTGGCGAAACCCCACCGCCGCCGACCAAGTTGATCCATGGGAACGGCCGGTCCGTAAACTTTTCTACTGCCTCAAGAAGCCAACGGGAGTTAAAGGCCACCCCTTCGAGAACCGCTCGAACCATATCTGCGCGGTCATTGCGCAACGACAAGTTGTGCCAACCGCCGCGAATGGTGTGATCGTCCACCGGGGTGCGTTCGCCATTTAACCAAGGCGTAAAGATGACTCCATTTGAGCCAGGAACCGTAGCTGCAGCAAGGCGATCAATTCGAGCGAAGACATCTTCGGGAGCAACCTCGGCCGAGAGCTCGTCTTGGGGAAACAGCACCTGATCTCGCAGCCAGTTCAAACATGCTCCGGCTGTCTCTTGCTCGTCTGCAACGAAATACCGGCCGGGAAGCGGACTCGGTAGCGAGGCCACTCCTCGCAGGACGTCAGTCTTTTTGAAAGGAACATGACACGACAGCCAAGACGATGTGCCGAGGTACAGGTGCCCCTCATAATCTTGAACAGCTCCAGACCCAACGGCAGCGGACTGCACATCGGGGGTACCACCAATCACTGGGGTACCAGCTGCAACACCAAGGTCGGCTGCAGCCTGCTCAGTCAGAGTCCCCACCACCGAAGTTGCCGGGACTAGGTCGGGCATCCACTCCCGCTTCAGGCCTGCAAGCGCTAGCAATTCAGGGCTGTAGGTGACATTTCCAAGGTCTCGATTGTCTGTTACCCAGGTCATCACAATGGAGTCGTAGGTTGCGGCGCGTACTCCTGTGAGCTTCAGATTGAGCCAGTCCTTTGGCTCCAGATACATAGCCGTGCGCCCAGACAGCTCTGGTTTGGTTCGTCGCAACCAGTGAATATGGGCGATCGGGTCTTTTCCGGACAGCGATGGCACTCCGCCCGTCAGACTGATCCACCGGCGAAGCTTGCGGGGGTCGTAGCCCTGCACTTTGATTGGCCCTCCAACCAACTTGGCAATGTCGGTTGCCCCGCGTGAATCCATCCAGATAACCGAATCGCAGACTGGCTCGCCTTGAGCGTCAATTGCCACCGTGCCCGACCATTGTGAGGTCACCGAGATAGCCGCAAACCCCTGCTCGGGCACTGCCCCGCGTTCGTGAAGACGCTTCATGCCAGCGACTATTCCAGCCCACCAGTCTGCCGGTCGCTGCTCTGCACCACCGTGCTCCGACAGGTTGAGTTCCACTGGTTCGAACTCGCCATCGATGTAGTCGCCCTCAAGGGTAAACACAGCTGTCTTTGGCCCCGAGGTGCCCAAATCAATTGTCAGGACGAATTCGCTCATTGCTCCCCTTAGAAATGCTCTGTTCGAACTGCTGAACAGCCAAGAACCATAGCGCTGCTGGGCAGTTCAGACAGAGTTACGCTTTTTCATTACATTATGTGTTGTTTCACTACATATAATGATGAAAGAGTATCTCTCAACCCAATCGGTCAAATCCCAAGAGTTCTCAACTCGACCCACCTAGGCCCTAGATCAGGAGCAGAGAATGTCACTACCCACGCACTACCGAAGCAGCCGAGCAAAGACCCGCTCCAAAACCCACTGGCGACCGACCAACAAGCAGGCCATCCGGGTGTTGATGTTGTCCTCAGTGCTTCTTGCAGCACAGCTCAGTAGCTGTGGCAGCACCCCTGCCTCGAACAAGGCAAGCTCGCTCCAGGCAGTTCCTATTTCACCCTCTCGGCAAGATCGATCTGAGATTTCGCAGCGAAATCTGCCTACAACCAGCGTTGCAGCACCGCGAACGAGCCCCGACACAAGCTCAGTTCCAGATAGCCCCTCGAAAAGAGAGAATCCCTCTGACTCTGTTGACGCAGAGTCACCCGAGTTCCAGATCGTGGCTCGGCTCTTAGCTGAGTACAGCCAAGTCGTCACCGACCTAGCCGCCCACCCGGATGCAACCTCTGACCCGCTTTCGGCTCCACGCCTTCAATGGGCCGCCCTAGTAGCCCCTGAGAGCAGCCTTTCTTCGGATGTGCTGAATCAGCTTGTAGTGATTCCAGCCGCAGACAATACCCGTGTACTACCGGCAGCAACTGGCCTGAGTTATAGCTACCAGCCGGTCAAGGTTGGTACACAGGCCGAGCGAGTCATCAGTTTTTCTTGGTGCGGATATTCGCCAGGAGTTCGAGTTGCACAGGGCTCTGAGATAGTTCTAGATGACGCCGTTGCTCAGCTTCAAGGAACGGGGTCAGTGCGCGAGCTTGGCTCGTCCTGGGTCATCGAGTCGCTTGATCATCTTGATCTCACCGTTCTTCCCGCCGGGACTGTAGATCCGTGCCCCGCTTCAACGAGTTCGGCGCCCCCAAAGTGAGGAACAGAACCAACAAATCAACTCGGTCGACCGTCATAGTCTTGATGAGCTGGGCAATGCTTCTGAGCTTCAGTGTGGGCTCAGCTCGCCCTGCTGGCGCAGAAAGTCAAGGGTCCGCAAGTTCTCGGCTGGTTGGGCGAGGCGACATCGTTACCTCCATACTTTTTCAGATTGGCTCCTCCAGCAGACCCCGCCGCAACTCTGGCAGTGCTCCGGCACCGCGTTGCAGGTGGATCACCTTTACGGACGCTCAAATTGAGTTCCTGATTGCGATCATGGCCCCAAACCGAAGCGACCCGCGCGTACAACCTTTGTTGGACTCCCTGCAGGGCTTTCTGGGCACCAGCGAACTCGGCAACCTGAATCTGCAAGGCCAAGTGTGCGATGGTCAAACCGTGGCATTCCGGGCCACCCCACGAAGCTCGAGTCTCGACCTTCAAACCCAGATCAATCGCCAGATGATCACACGCCTACCGCCACCAGCACCAGTGCAAAGTCCACCCGTTGGGGTAGTCGTGCCGGTCCGCGAGCCCGTCTTCGTGTCGATCCCCGATGAGGGCTGGCAACCCGTTGAGGCCACGCTCAGCCTGAACGGCATCACCGTTGACGTGAGAGCTGCGCCAATATCGCTTCGCATCTTCAGCGGTGAGCCAACGGCGCAGATGCAGACATGTAACGGTCAGGGAGTTCGCTATGAGCCATTTTCACCGCTACTGCCCGCCCAGCAGGCCGCTACAAACAGTTCGTGTGTCTTGCGTTACGAGCGGGCCACTCAGCGCTCCATTGCGCTACAAGAGGCTGCGCCCGATCCCACCGTGCCAAGTTCTTGGCTGGGAACAGTCACCGTAGTGTGGCTTGCATACTGGAGAGTCGGGGGCGGGCCGTGGCGAGGACTAGGAGCGATACCGCGCACACGCTTGATTGAACGAGCAACAAGAGAAGTCCGAACCGCAATCGAGTCAGGCGGTTAGGGCCCAGCCATCTGCTGATGAGCAGGCTCGCTGAGACAACTAGTTGATCCGGGGTAGTTGCTCACTCGAAGGACCGACCCCATTCGCGAAGCATCTCTAGATAGTTGTCTGGACTATCGGGTGCTGCTTGACCTGGGGCATAAGCAACATGATGCAGCTGACCTGTAAAGGCAAACCCGCCGCGACGCTCAAACAATGGCCAACTCACAGGAGAACGCGTATCAACCCCAATGTCGATTCCTTGGAATGGTGCCATCGCCATCAACAAGCGATACCCCTCGCCTGCGGCCACCTCGTTGCCATCTACGACTAGCGCAAGATTCCACAAGTTGTTACCCGGGCAGGTGATTCGCAACTCAAGTTGGTGCGAACCTGGCGCAATCACTGGGCCGCGCAACTCTCGCTCAAGGCCATAGCCGTTGTGTACCGCCACTAGTTCGGAAGTGTCGTCGATATACATGCAGTAGCCGCCGCCTTGGTCCCCATGCGAGACCAACATGCCCGCATCGCCAGAGCGAAGCGTGACCGAGGCCGAGATCACAACGTCTCTCCACAGAATCAGGCGCTGTGACCTCCACCGGTCAAGCGATGGTGTGTTGGGGTAGATCACCACCGGGTGGTCATATCGTTCGGTCCACGGTGGCCGCAGCAAGTACCGGTAGCCCGTGCCCTCATCAAGTGGAAAGATTTGATTTGCCCATGCAGCTTCATCCCAAGCAGCGGTGAGTTCAGCTAATAAGGCTGGATGTTCCTGAGCAAGATCCTGAAGCTGCGAGGGGTCCGCTGCCATGTCAAAGAGCTCCCACAGCTCTTCTGAATACGCAGTCCGCGGAGCGTGACGAGTCACCGCCTCCCATCCATCTCTGCGGAAGGCACGGTGGCCTTCGTTTTCGATAATCAGATCGGCTTGCCTGCCAAGAGCTGCAGAGTCAAACAGTGTTGCGCTCAGGTCTTCTCCATCAAGGGTCAGCACGGGCTCTCCCCGCCAACTCACGGGGCGCTCGATACCTGTCAGTTCCAACACGGTTGGGAGCACATCAGACACATGCATGAACTGCTCACGAAGCTCGCCTGCCGGAACTCCACCGGCAGGCCAAGAGACCACAAAGGGTACAGAATGCCCGCCGCGGTGAGCATTGATCTTGTACAGGCGAAATGGCGTGTTCGACACCATGGCCCAACCCCGCGGATAATGCGGCATGGTGGTCGGTCCACCCATCTGATCGATTCTTGCCAGATCTTCCTCGAAGGGTTCTTCAATTCCGCTGCGACCAAAGTGCAAGGAGCGCAGATACGCGCTCGTGCCCTCTCGCTCGCCTTCTCGGGACCCGCCGTTATCGGAAGTAAACACAAAAAGCGTGTTCTCCCACTCGCCCATCTCTTCGAGTGCAGCTCTCAGCCGGCCAACATTTTGATCAATGTTGTCCACCATGGCGGCATAAACAGACATGTACTTCGCAAACAGTGCCTGCCTGTCAGGTGTGAGCGACTCCCACGCGTCAACCTCGTCGCCCGACTCGGCATTTCTTGGGGCCAAAGCAGTTCCAGGGGGAATCACTCCCAATTCGATCTGACGCTCGTGACGCTGTTGTCGGATGACGTCCCAACCCTCGGTGTAGCGGCCGTCATGTTTGGCAATGTCCTCTGCCTTGGCATGCAGCGGAGCGTGAACTGCACCCTGAGCGTGATACAAGAAGAAGGGTTTGTCGGGCGCCGACGCTTTTGATTCACGAATCATCGAGATTGCCCGATCCGTGAGGTCATCGGTAAGGAAATATCCCTCGGGATACTCATCGACGCGAACCGCGTGGTTGTCTTCAATCAGGCGATGCGGATGATGAAGATTCGTGAACCCATCCAAAAATCCGTAGTAGCGGTCAAACCCGCGCTGCAATGGCCATGAAGAACGGTCCCCAGCATCGTTTTGTTCGCTGTCTTTCGTAAGATGCCACTTTCCAACCATCAGGGTCTGATACCCAGCGGAGCGAAGAAGTTCTGCCAAAGTCGGCGCCAAGGGTGTGAGCTCCATGGCATAGCCGGGGAAGCCGGGATCCGAATGAGCAACGTGGCCCATTCCGGCCCGGTGTGGCTCCAACCCAGTCAGCAGCGAGGCACGAGTTGGCGAACACATCGGTGTGGAGTGGTAGTCGGTATAGCGGACCCCCTCAGCCGATAACTGATCAATGTTAGGAGTAGGGATCTCGGACCCGTAACAGCCAAGATCTGCAAAGCCCAAGTCGTCGCACATCATCACCACAATGTTGGGTGCATCCTTGGCCCGAGATGGCTGCGGGGGCCACCAAGAGTCTGAGGTAGCAAAGACGGTGCCCACTGACCCGCCGAAGCCAGCGTAAGGGGCCAACCTCTCTTCTCTACTGGGGGTCGAGCTACTGGAAGTCGAGCTAGCGGGAGTCGAGCTAGCGGGAGTCGGATCAGAGTGGGTCGCTTGAGAAGGAGTCACAACCTGCATCGTAGAGAACGATCGGGCCCTAGGTGTCGGCCCTGCCTGGGCCTGACTCGGCTAGAAACTGAGCCTCAAACTCCAGTGGCTCCAAGCCGGGGGCAAACAAGTGCCCTTGGCCCGCAGCGCAACCCAAGCCCTTGAGCAATTCAAGCTGCGCGAATGTTTCCACTCCCTCGGCCACGCAAGTCAATCCCAGTGTTGAGCACAGATCAATCACAGCAGAAACGATTGCCCGATCCTCGAGATTGTGCTCTATCCCACTGACAAATGACTGATCGAGTTTGACCGTGTCTGCAGGGAAGCGCCGAAGGTAGGTGAGTGATGAGTGGCCAGTGCCAAAGTCGTCGAGCGAAATCTCGATCCCCAACTCCTTGAGCGGCGCAAGACGCTCACCCCATGCAGCTGCATCATCGAGTAGGACCGTTTCTGTGATCTCAACCGACAGGGTGTTGGGTGTGAGTCCGGATTGGCTCAGCGCCTCGACCGCTAGCAAGTTAAACCCGGGGTCTTGCAGTTGGCGGCCAGAGACGTTGACTGCAAGACGCAAACCGGCCCAGCCTGGGAGTTGCTGCCAAGCGGCGAGCTGCTGACAGGCTGTCCTGAGCACCCATTCACCGATCGGGACAATAAGCCCAGACTCTTCGGCGATTGGAACAAAAACATCTGGAGAAATGCTGCTCTCACCATGCTTCCAGCGAAGGAGCGCCTCTACGCCAGTCAACTCGCCGGTCACGAGTGAGACCACTGGCTGGTAGTGGAGCGAGAACTCTTCACCCTGCAGGGTGTTGCGCATCCACGACTCGACGCGCCGGCGTTGAGTTGCCTTCGCTCCCATCTTGTCGTCAAAGATGACCCAACGTCCGCGGCCGCCGGCTTTGGCCTCGTACATCGCAGCATCGGCATCTCGGATAACTGCTAGCGGATCGGCCTCTGAGGGATCAATCTGCGCAATACCAATAGACACGCCGACCGCCACCGAGCTCCCCTCGACTTCAAGTGGTAGCAGGCATGCAGCGTTGATTCGATGGGCGATCACCACTGCGTCACTCGCTGTATCGAGCCGTTCGCACAGAACAATGAACTCATCCCCGCCAAAGCGGGCAACAGTATCCCCGGGGCGAACAACCTCGCAGATGCGTCGTGCAACCTGCTGCAGAACAACATCCCCCTTGGCGTGCCCGAGCGTGTCGTTGAACTTCTTGAAGTGGTCGATGTCAATGAAGAGCAGCGCAGATCGTGAGGGCAGCGGAGCGGCTTTCAGACCAGCCATAGCCCGCTCGATTTTCTCGAATAAGAGAACACGATTTGGTAAGCCAGTCAGCTGATCGTGAGTTGCTTGGATCTGCAGTGAGGCCTGCAGATCTTTTCGTTCGCTGATGTCTCGAGCCACACCGGAATAGAAATCAACCTCTGTAGAACCGGGACGGTAGTGAGCAACCATCTGAACTGATACTGGCACCATGACTCCGTCGTGCCGGCGGATTTCTAACTCGCCGACCCACGAACCCTCCTGCGTGAGCGCCTGCAGCACCTGCTCATTCAGCGGTCCGAGCCAGTTCGAGAATCCAACGAGTTGCTCAGTATTCATGAGGTCGAGTTCGGGCCGAGCTAGACCAAAGAACTTTCGTGCTGCTGCGTTGAGATACACCGCTGCGCCTTGTGCGTCGGACAACACGGTGAGGTCTGGTGTGACGTCAAAAATATCGAGCAGTCTGCGGCTTTCTGCCTCTGCCGCCTCGACTTGCGCAGTACGCTCCTGAAGATCTTCAAGAGCAAGACGTTGGTCGGTGACATCGCGAAAGTTCGTGACAATTCCACGAACCAGCGGGTCGTCGAGGCAATTCGTGAGCACGTTCTCAACGAGCCGCAACCTACCGTCAGCATGACGCAACTCAACCTCGACACGAACCGCTTCGTTGGGGTGAAGAATCACCTGAGCGCAGGCCTCGTGAAGCCGGGTGAGATGTGGTTCGCGAACCGATGCGCCCAGCTTCAGGCCGATCGCAAGACTGGGTTCGAACCCGAGAATTCGAAACATGGCGGAACTTGCGTAGGTCACTACAAGGTCTTTGTTCGACACCATGATGCAGTCGTTGCTGTTGCGCACCAGGGCTTCAAAACGATTGGCCTGATCGGCTAGGTCGCTCTCTCGGTCAACACGGTCCGAGGTATCTCGTATGGAGAGCACGATTGCATTCACGCCATCTAATTGGCGCAGATCTACCCCTGTGACTTCAGACCAGATCCAGTCACCCGAAGACTTTCGTAAGCGCACGTCGGTGCGACAGCTTTCTGGGGAAGCACCCTGAAGCAGTCGCTCGAGATTGGTCATCGCAACCTTGATCTCACGCGGGTGCAACAACGTAGAGGGATCCATCGATGCAGCCTGTTCGGCAGTCCACCCACCGAACTTCTCGACAGAGGCGCTCACCCAGCGAACGCTGAGGTCCTCATTGAGCAGGACGATCACATCTCCGGTGGCTCCAAGAAGGTCAAGAAACACCTGCGGCGACGCGCCCGCCGAAGCATCTCTTGGCTCAGCGGTGAGGGGGAGTTCGGACGACCATTCGACTGACAAGAAACCTAAGAGTAACTGTTGATCCCGACAGATTCACGAAAAGTCACCTTGTATAGCGAAATGCCTTTGCAATCATGGGGAACTGCAGCGGGAGTCGCAACCAAGCCGCTACTGCGGCGGGCTTTGAACCTGCCCGGGTAGCGTCGATCGCCATTTGCACATTGGCAGGGTACACAGCCACCAGAGTTGCCGTCGCAAGCCAACCGCCCGCTTTGCGGGTCTTGGGAATGGCGAGCAGCGCCCCTGATCCGAGCTCGGCTACACCCGAGAGAGCAACTGCAGCCTTGGGGTCTGGAAACCACGAGGGAACTGCCTTCTCGAACTGCTTGGGTAGAACAAAATGCAGAATACCCATGAAGAAAAGGCCACCTGCGAATCTCAACCGGGAGCGATCCTCGGCTGGGTCCGCATAGGGATCAGAGAATCGAGAGAGGAACTTCTTTGCAGCGACTTGCATTCTGAACTCCATAACAGTCGGGTACTGCAGCGGTGTGGGCCACACAACTTTCCCACAGTTTGGCCTAGCAGCAGCTAGGAAGCAGCATGCAGAGACCCGGCAGCTACTACTGTCACAGCGATGCAGCGGCGCGGACTCAGCTCACCCTTCACGGTTCAACTGTGCGTGGCTCTGGTAGTTCTTGCAGCGCTAGCGGCTAGCTGCACCGGAACCTCATCTGGAGATGTTGCTCAGAAGCAGGTGAAGAAAACAACTGCCTCAACCACAAGCACCTTGCCTC
>CAFBMG010000002.1_pt1 | contig 29503 bp, 29 predicted proteins | sample 7268431 | NCBI WGS metagenome assembly CAFBMG01 (sample SAMEA6814054, study PRJEB35770) | freshwater metagenome | biome: Freshwater; feature: Freshwater reservoir; material: water | place: Czech Republic | collected 2017-05-23 | depth 30m m | reverse complement strand
GGCGACACAGGCAACAGCGGCAAGCGAGATCACTCCGATGGTTCCGGCAACTCCGGCAAGCGGCACTGAAAGCAGGGCTGCAAATCCAGCCACCATAAAAGTGGCTCGACGCACTGTCTCGCTTTGATCTTGCGATCGCTCGAAGGTCTCGTGATGACTTTCGATACGTTCGATCACAGCTGCATCTTCGACGCTCGAGCCAACAGCATCTGCTTCCTCTTCGAGTCGCTGCTGAGCAGAACGCAGAGCTTGCGCTGCTACCCACAGTTGCTTCTGATCGACTCGTGAGAGCAATTGAATGAGTTCGTCTCGAGCAGCTGACTCTGCCAAGTCCTGTGCGTTAAACCTCATGGCACGTCGGGCCTGATGATGATTGAGAGCAGCTCGAGACAATAAGTTGATCGCTCCGTTCTCGTCTGTGAACTGAGCAGTCACATCAAGTCGAGCATCAACGTCGATCACCCGGTGAGCGGAGTTGTTTGGCCGAAAAATTGCGAATCGATTGCCGTTGGCCGCGAGCAGTTCAAGGTGTACACCGCTGCGAGAGCTTCCAAGAGCGCCAACAAACTCATTGACTAATCCGTCTCGTTCCATCTGCGACAACCCTGCAATGACTGTGAGACGCGGGTGAAGATCAAACGAAATGCTGTTGTCTCCAGATTCAATGACAAGGCGTTCGAACTGCACCGTGGGTGTATCGACACGAAGGCCCTTTTCCTTGAGTGCTTGTGCCATGGGTGACGAATCAGTCCGGGTTCTTGTCGGCCCGGACCTTGTCCCGCTAGTCTCGGCATCCGGTCCTACGCCTTGTGCTTTGACCACGCCCCCTTAGCTCAGTCGGTAGAGCGCTTCCATGGTAAGGAAGAGGTCGTCAGTTCAATTCTGACAGGGGGCTCGCAGTTCGGCCCGGAGCGTCTCGGGGCCATGAGTAAAGTGGACTGTGCCCATAGGGCGGCGTAGCTCAGATGGTCAGAGCACTCGGCTCATAATCGAGGGGTCGCCGGTTCAAGTCCGGCCGCCGCTACTCAGACAGTAATCAAGTCCAGATGAATAATCCTTTGCCCGAGGTTTCGGGTACTGGGTTATTCCTCTGGCTGAATCTCTTGCTTTTTGGACCAATCAGCCGCCTCGAAAAACTTGGGTTTGTTCTTGAGCGCCAATGCCGCCACACTATGTACCTGCCTTGTAGCCGATCGGCCAGGCTGAACTCTCTTTACAGGAGCAATACCAGATGGCCTCCGACAAGCGCATCAAAGTGACGCTCGAGTGCACCGAGTGCAAGCGTCGTAACTACATCACCAAAAAGTCCAAGGTGAATGACCGCGAACGCATTGAACTGAACAAGTACTGCAGGTTTGATCGCAAGCACACCATGCACAAAGAAACTCGCTAGAGATCAGATTCGTTAGCCACGCCACCGATGAAGCGTCGCGGCGACAAATCTTCAGAGGCAGACGTAACCCCTGCACTCTCTTCTGAGTCGAAACTGTTGGTTCAAGACGAACTCGCTCAATTGGTTGAATTGGCTCAGGCCGGTGACACAGCAGCCTTCGAGAAGCTCGTTCAAGCCACGTACGTGCAGACGTACACGTTGGCATTCCGGCTGACGGGTCATCAGGAGGATGCACGAGACGTGACTCAAGAGGCGTATCTCAGAGCGTATCGAGGCCTCTCCAAGTTTCGAGGCGAGTCCCAGTTTTCTACCTGGATGTACCGCGTCACCGCGAATTGTGCAGCAACGCAGATGCAACGCCGCAACCGCCACCGCCATGGGGATCTGCGAGAGGGGGACGAGTTCATCGACACAGCAACCGCGTACAACCCTGAGCTTCGAGCCGAAGCGGGGGATTTGCGCAGCCGGCTCTTGTTGGCCTTAGACACTCTCCCGGCCAAACTCCGAGCAGTTGTGGTTCTGCGAGATGTCTACGAGATGTCTCATGAAGACATTGCTTGTGAACTTGGTATCTCGACTACGGCAGCAAAGGTCCGTTTGCATCGGGCCAGACACCGCTTGCGTTCAGAGCTGTTCCCCGATCTTGATCAGGTGGAATCTCGTGCGGTGTGAAGAGGTAGCAGTAGCTGTATCAGAATCGATTGAGGCAGAGATGCCGATGCCGAAGCCTGCGGCCCGCCACGTTGATCGGTGCCTTCGCTGCCAAGCTGAGCAAGCTCAGTACAAAAAGGTCTTTCGCAACATGGGCGGTTTGCGCTCAGCGCAGATCGATCCAGGGCCCAACATGCTGAGCGACATCCTTGACTACGTGCAGAGTCAAGGCTCGCGTAACCCCATTCTGATGGCACTAGATCGGCATCGGGTGGTGTATGTGGCAGCCGCTACTGCAACCGCTGCGGTAGCAACAGCAGCTGGAGCAATAGTCATCGCAGGTCGTGTTCGCAGGCCCGCCTCGGCCTAGGACTAGCCCACTCGCGTAGCAGGATTGGGTCACCTAGAGCGCTCGTGTAGCCCTCGGGCGGTTCTCGGTCTAACCTAGAGCAGTCTGAACTGGCTCGGACTCGGAACCTTGGTTCTGCCATGGGCTGGAGCAGTACAAAGGGCAGTGGCTCAATTGGCTAGAGCACCGGTCTCCAACACCGGCGGTTGTGGGTTCGAGTCCCACCTGCCCTGCTCACTTGTTGCTGTTGTTTAGTGGGGCTTTCGGGCCTTGAATTCAACAGAATTATTAACTTCCGGAGAGGTACTCGCCGTGTCGATGAACCGAGAGCAAAAACGAGCAGCACAAAAGGGCGGTCAGGTGAATCCTGACGGCTCACAGACTGCTGTGCGTGACCGTAAGGCACCCACTCAGCACCTGAAGTCTGAGCGCACCAAGCCAATGCAGTTCCTCCGAGAGGTGAGAGCTGAGCTCAAGAAGGTTGCTTGGCCAACACGTGACGAGGTTCGTCGTTATTCGATCATTGTGCTTGCAGCGCTGATCGTCTTTACGGCCTTCGTCTTTGGAATTGACTTCCTCTTCGAGCGGCTCTTCAGGTTTATTACCGATCCAGCAGCTGAAGGCGCTGTCGGAGCCACGGTAAGCCAACTCTCGGCACTGGCGAAAAGCCACTACTAACTACCCTGAAGCCCCCTGCCTGTAAGCCTGAGAATAAAGACAGTGCTGACTACGGAGAACAAGAACGAATGACTGATGATGACGGAGCAAGCGTGACTGATAGCGAAGAAGAGATCGTCGAAGAACTAATCGAAGAGATCGTTGTCGAGGAGTTGATCGAAGAAGCGGTCGAGGAAGCGGTCGAAGAGATCGTTGTCGAGGAGATGGTCGAGGAGTTGATCGAAGAAGCGGTCCTCGACGAAGAGGCCGCAGAGGTGCTGGCAGAGGAGGAACTGCTCGCTCAGGCAGCCGCTGCTGCAGCCGAGGCAGCGATTTCTCCCTATGACAAGCCCGGTAAGTGGTACGTCCTGCATACGCAGTCGGGGTACGAGAACAAGGTGCGCCAAAACATCGAAGCGCGTACTCGTTCGATGGCCATGGACGCAAAGATCCACGAGGTCGCCATTCCTATGGAAGAGGTGACCGAATTTAAAGCTGGCAAAAAGGTCATCGCACAGAAAAAGATGTTTCCCGGTTACCTCATTATTCGTTGCTCGCTCGACGATGACAGCTGGTACGTCATTCGTAACACCCCAGGAGTGACCGGCTTTGTGGGTGCTGGCAATAAGCCTTCACCGTTGTCTCGCAGAGAGGTTGAGGAGTTCATCCGCACCGCAGACAGCCCCACTGATGACTCTCCTAAGCGTGCTCGGCCCCGTCTTGAGTATGAACTCAACGAGACTGTTCGCGTCAAGGAGGGCCCATTTGCTGACTTCTCTGGCTCTGTGGTCGATATCGATGAGGACCACATGAAGATGAAGGTGCTCGTAAACATCTTCGGTCGTGAAACCCCCGTTGAGCTCGAGTTCTCTCAGGTGGCCAAGCTCTAATCTGAGCGCCTTCTGGCACCGGCAACTCGCCGGGTTGCCACAAGGGCACTCTATGCACCACACTTACACGTCGTCCCCGGGCCCCGTAACGCGTTCGCTTACGGATAGTTGCCCTTCTGCAGGAAGTGAAAAATGGCCAAGAAAAAGGTCGTAGCCCTCGTAAAAATCCAGATCCCCGCCGGTCAGGCCTCGCCTGCACCGCCCGTTGGAACCGCGCTTGGTCCTCACGGTGTGGCAATCATGGACTTCTGCAAGGAGTACAACGCAAGAACCGAAGCACAACGTGGAACCATTGTTCCGGTCGAGATCTCGATTTTCGAGGATCGCACGTTTAGTTTCGTTACCAAGACCCCGCCGGCACCTGTGCTGATTCGTGAGGCCCTTGGTCTTGCGAAGGGATCAGAAACCCCGGGCCGCGGATCGATCGCAGAGATCACCGATAGCCAGCTTGAAGACATCGCCAAAATCAAGCTACCCGACCTGAATACTGACGATCTCGAGGCTGCAAAGCTGCAGATCGCTGGTACCGCTCGATCAATGGGTATCCGCATCGCCGAGTAATTTGTTCAAGCAATACGTTCATAGCAGTACGGCCCCGAGAGGAAGACCTCGCCTCCGGCCCCGCCGACATGAGGGAGACCATCCACTCAGGAGATCGACATGACATTTCATGGCAAAAAGTTTGATGATGCAGCAAAGCGTTTCGACCGCGATAACTTCCACACGCCCGCAGAGGCAGTGGCAGTAGTCAAGACAATCGCTACCAAGAACTTTGATGAGTCAATCGACTTGGCAATCCGTCTTGGAGTCGACCCTCGCAAGCCTGATCAGATGGTGCGAGGAACAGTCGCTCTGCCCGCAGGAACTGGTAAAGACGTTCGCGTCGCAGTGTTTGCTCAGGGTGAAGCAGCAGCAGCAGCAACAGCGGCTGGCGCAGAGTTTGTAGGCGCCGAAGACCTTGCTGCGCTGATCGAGGGCGGCATGATGGACTTTGACGTCACGATCGCCACACCAGATCTCATGCCCCTAGTTGGACGTCTTGGTAGGGCACTCGGCCCCCGTGGCCTGATGCCAAACCCAAAGACCGGGACGGTAACCGCTGACCCTGCGAAAGCAGTTGAGGAGTTCAAGGGCGGCAAGGTTGAGTACCGCACAGACCGTCACGGCAACGTGCATGTGCCAATCGGGCGTGCCAGCTTTGAGCCCTCTGCGTTGAGTGACAACTTCTTGGCAGTGATCGAAGAACTTCAGAAGGCGAAGCCCTCCTCCTCGAAGGGCCGCTACTTCAAGAAGGTCACCTTGTCCTCAACCATGGGTCCTGGGATTCGGGTAGACGTCAACAAGTTGGATCGGCCCGAAGCCGAGTAATCGAGACTCGCCGCAGCGCCGCTTTTGCTGCAGGAATGTAGTCCTAAATGACCTGAGAGCCAGGTTGATCAAACGCAGCAACTCTGCGTTTTCCTTGGGCCTTGGCTTGATACAGCGCAGCGTCCGCCGAGCGCAGAACAGAGGCCAAGTCAGTATCGCGATCGCTCAGGGCTAAGCCAACACTGGCCCCAATGCTGACGCGAGCGTTGCCAATTTTTGCGAGCTGAGCCACCGATTGAATCAGGCGTTCCGCAACAACTTTTGCCTCGCTCAGGTCAGTGATCTTGGGGCAGAGAACGGCAAACTCATCTCCGCCTAGGCGAGCAACAAAATCAATGTCTCGGACTGCTTCACTGATTCGCCGGGAGATCTCAACGAGCATCAGATCGCCTACTTCGTGGCCAAACTCGTCGTTAACGGGCTTAAAATCATCAAGGTCGATGTACAGCATGGCCGCTGGGTCTTCTTGTGATTCGAAGGTTTCGCTCAAGCCTTTGCGGTTCAGAAGCCCGGTCAGGCCATCGTGAGCAATATCCCATCGCAGGGCAGCCTTTGCACGGTGATCGGCTACAGCGAGTGCTGTAAGGCGCACTGCTTGATGAACTAAACGCTGCGGGCCAGAGATCAACCCCATTGCGGGCTCGCTCCAGAGCACAATGCATGCTCCGATGGTTTGTGAGCCCGGCAATTGAACGGGAACCACGATCACTGCGCCGAACTTGTCAGTTGCTTGCGCATCGGAGCTGCTCAGAAGATCCAGACGCTGCTGAGCCTGGCCTGTCTCTCGAGCTAACTGCAACAGGTCAGACGGGGCGTCCGGCAGGTCCTCGGAAGCTGCCGCAGCATGAACGCTGGCGACATCGTCATCCCAATAGACAATCTGCGTGCGGGTACCGTCAACGCTGCAGTCAATAAGGCTAGCGAGCACTGGCAAGATGCTGACGAGCGGAGCGCTTTGCCCGAGTAGGTCAATTGCAGTTGCTAGGTCGCTCAGATCGCGACCGAAGCGGCCCAGGCCGAGCAACCCTGAAATCTCTGGATCTGCTAGGAAGTTGCAGAGTTGGACGTCTGCCCGGATGTAATCGCCCTCTGCTGTTGCAATTCGAATACTTGTGGAGTCTGGCCGCCAAGCAGGATTGAACTTTGAGTCGTAGTCAGATGCGTGGTCAACGTGAAATTCAATGGACCGGGCTGCTAATTCAAAGTCATCAGGGTGGATTAACTCGGTCATGTTTCGACCAACCAAGGTGGACCAGCCAAAGATGAGGTACGAGGTCTCAGAGGCCCACTCAATCGTAAAATCTTGGTCGATCATGACCGAAAAATGGCCATTTGCGCGAGACACTGCTCGACCGAGCCGCAGCAGCTGAGTTTCTGATTCGCCTTCTCCTGCTCGTGGCACCTTCAAATTATCGTCCACTTAGTGCGGGTTCCTTATATTTCCGCTGAGAAAGTTCATCGACACCGGCTCAGCAGCGATTCGTCTGGCTCTCAACTGTCTGTATCTGACAAGACTTGCAGAGGCGTTCAAGTTATTCCGAGCGGCTAGATGTGCTTCTCGGCCATGCAGTGCGTAAGTTATGTGCCAATGGAAGCAGTCAAGGCAACCTCGGCCGAACAACTCACTCCGCAGCGTTCCGCAGCTGATCTGGCGATGCTCCGTTTCTTGCGGATCAATCCAGAGGCCCCACCAAAGAGCATCTTTGGATCAGAGAATGCGTTTGGGAAATCCATTGCGGTCTCAGCTATGCGCTGCACCGTGACGTATCTGTTGTTGCCGCTACTCGCCCCGATTGTTGACCTCACCCATGGGGTCACAAAACCCATTGTTGGCCTGCTGCTCGGCGCCATCTCAATGACTGCAATTGCATTATCAATGCGCAGGTTCTTCGCTTCTAATCATAAGTGGCGGTGGGGATACTCGATCGTTGGCGGCAGCATCTTTGTAGCGCTCCTGGTTATGGCTGTGTTCGACCTCCGAGAGCTGTTTCTTCTCTAAGGAGACCCACGGGCTACGGTTCGGACATGAATATTTATGGTCGCAATGTGCTCTTGACCGGTGCGAGCGGGGGGCTGGGTCAGGCCATTGCCAAAGAACTGCATCAGCGCGGGGCCAGACTCACGTTGACTGGTCGACGTGTTGAAGAACTCGAGGCGCTCGCCGAGCAAACTCAGGCACAGGTTCTTGTGGCCGACTTGTGTGATCCTGCGGGCCTTGAGCTGCTCCTTGAGGCGTCTCGCGACTGTGATGTCTTGATCGCAAATGCGGGCATGGGTTCTGACGTCTCAATCGAAGAGATGACTGCGGTAGATGTCGATCAGTCGATCAACGTCAACCTGCGTGGGCCGATTCTGATGGCAACTGAATTTGCCAAGGCGCACCTCAAGCGAAAAGCCGCTGGGCAGATTGTCTTTATCGGCTCGTTGTCTGGCGTGGTGGCAACTCCAAGTACGCGGATGTATAACGCAACCAAATTTGGGCTGCGCGGGTTCTCGCTGTCGTTACGAGAAGACCTAGCGAGTGCAGACATTGGGGTGTCGATAGTCGAGCCTGGCTTTATTTCAGAGGCTGGAATGTTTGCCACCTCGGGCATTGATCTGCCGGCTGCAGTGCGTAAGAAGACGCCCGCCGATGTTGGTCGCTGTGTGGCCAAGACCATTGAGTCGAACCCGGCCGAAGCATTTGTTGCGCCAATTGAACTGCGCTTGGCAGCAACCCTCGGCAGCTTGGCACCGGGGATCTCCTCGATGATTCAGCGGCGAGCAGGAACAGCCGAGATGAAAGATACCCGCAGCAGCAACTGAGGGTGCCGAGGCGGTTCGGCTCAAGGAAACCTCTGCAGAGTGTCTTGTGGAGCGCCTAGGGCGTGTCGTGCATGAGGTCGCCCATGCCAAGGCAGATCTCGGTAGCCATGGCCATGCCTCCGGGCAGGATCCCCATGCCAAAGAACCCGTGCACCATGTCGTCGTAGCATCGGTAGCGGGTGGGAACCCCGGCCTCCACGAGTAGCTCTGCATAGCGCCGCCCCTCGTCCCTGAGCGGATCAAATCCGGCAGTCACGATGAGCGCAGGAGCTACCCCCGCAAGATCTTTTTGCTCAATCGGTGACGCAAGTGGCGAGTCCCAGTCGCTCGGGTCGGGTAGGTACTTCGAGCGGAACCATTCCATAGATTCGCGGGTCAGGAAGAAGCCTGTGGCAAAGATCTGATGTGATGCTTCACGAAGGTACGCATCAGTGGCTGGGTAGACCAGGCACTGTGCCACCGGTGCTGGCACATCAGTGTCTCGAGTCACTTGCGCAATCACGGCAGCCAAGTTTGCGCCTGCGCTGTCGCCCATCACGCCAACTCGCCCTGGCTCAATCGACAGTTCGGTCACGTGATCATGCACCCATCGATATGCGGCCACGGCATCATCAATCGCCGCCGGAAAGGGATGTTCAGGAGCAAGCCGGTAGTCAACTGCAACAACGATGCATTCGCTCTCGTCGGCAAGTAAGCGACACGAGGCATCGTGTGTGTCAAGGTCACCTGTGACCCAGCCACCTCCGTGTAGGTAGACGATTGCTGGGGCTGATTCGGGCAAGCCGAAGCGACGATAGATGCGAATCGGGATTTCACCTGCTGGGCCGGGAACCCTTCGGTCAACCACATGGAGCCCAGTGCGCACCGGCATCGCAAGTGCAGTCGCACGTCGCATTTCAACCCGGCGTTCAGCTACAGACCCTTGTTCGCCGTCTGCTCGAATGCCGAGACGCTCTGAGAGAACAATCATCGCTTGCAAGCGCCGATTGAGTACACGCCCATCAAGCGCAACGGGCGGAGCGCCAATCAAGCGGTCGATGATGGGGTCAGGCAGAGCCAGTACTGCCTGAATGACACGTGTTGCCAAGCTTCTACGTTCGCTCATATTCCCAAAGAGTAGGCCTGTTGAGTGTCCTTCGGCACGGGCGAACTGCGAGATAGCGTCGCGGGGTGAGCATTCGTGGAAGGCACTTGTAAGCGTGAAGCCACTCTTTGAGTTTCTTGACATCACAGTGCATGCGGGAGGAAGCGAGTTTCTGCACAAGGTCAATTTGATTATCCCTGACGCAAAACTCACCGTCATTGCGGGCGCTTCCGGCTCAGGAAAGTCCACGTTGCTGCGCTGCTGCAATCGTCTTGAGGTTCCGAGTGCTGGAAGCCTTCGCTATCTCGGAGACGAGGTCTCTTCGCTTGACCCGCTGATGCACCGGCGCAGGGTGGCAATGGTGTTCCAGCACCCAGTGGCCTTTCCGGGCTCAGTGCTTGAGAACCTTCAGGCTGCCTGCTCAGGACTCTCTCGCGAGGAGGCTGAGCGCTTATGTGATCGGGTAGCGCTCAACGCGGAGCTACTCGATCGAGAGGCAGATACTCTTTCTGGGGGAGAGGCTCAGCGAATGGTGATCGCTCGCGCGCTAGCCACCGAGCCGACAGTGCTGTTGGCCGATGAGCCCACCTCTGCTCTAGATGCCGATGCCACGAGTCGGCTCGAGGGGCTCGCTCTCTCGCTAGTTGCAGATGGTATGGCAGTGGTGTGGGTCACCCACGACAACGATCAGATCTGGCGATTGGCACAACATTTGATCGTGCTCAAGGCCGGCAAGGTGCTGTTCTGCGGTCCAGCACAAGACCCAAAGGCTGCAGCGGCTATTGATGATTCATGGTTCAACAACGAGCACTAACGGAGCAACGGTATGACTGATCAAGTAGTGGGCTGGAGTTCGCTCGTGGTATCGCTGGTATTTGTGCTGATTGCGCTAGCGGTGACTGCTAGCGAGCACTTGGGTTTGACCCGGCCGATCTTGATTGCGTTGGTCCGATCCCTAGCGCAAATGACCCTGGTGGGCTTTGTTCTGGTACCAATTGTGAACCCCGAAACACCGCTGTTTTGGTCCTGGCTCTGGGTGCTTGTCATTGTGATCTTTGCTTCAGTCACTGCTGCTCGAAGAATCGGCGACGTCCCAGGGATTTTCCCAATCGCTCTGCTGGCGCTCAGCGCCGTTGGGTTCTTTGGGTTGGCCATTGTGTTCGGATTGGGTGTGCTTGAGCTGCAGGGCCGAACGCTGGTTCCAGTTGCAGGGATGGTCATTGGTAACTCCATGAACTCAGCAGTAGTAGCTGCCAACCGGGTGCGGGAATCTGCAGCAGATCAGCGAAGCGAGATTGAAGCTGGAGTGGCACTCGGAATGACGGTCAAGCTGGCATCTCGTAGGTTCGTTCGCTCCTCGCTACGAACAGCAATCTCACCCCAGGTTGAACAAACTGCGGCGCTCGGAATCATTGTTCTACCAGGCACCATGACTGGGCTGATTCTTGCTGGGGTTGAACCCTTTGCGGCAGTACGCACCCAGCTAGCGCTGATGTACGTCATCCTGGCCGGGGTTGTTATTGCGGCAAGCATCACTGGCCTTGGAACTCTTGCGCGGCTCACAACGAGCGATAACCGTCTCATCAAGGTCGCCCGGTCGAACTAGCCGAACCCCTACCGAGTTAGGGCACAACTCGTACCGGCTCAGGTAGTTGCAGGTGGGTTGCAAACCCAGGCATCAGCGGGGAAGGCGGGATAGTCAGATTGGATCTGCCCCACGCCAGCTCCGAGTCCTAGCCCCGAGCAAATTGCTCCAGCGGCAAGGTCGCCAGTTGCTCGCACCAATGTGAATGAATACGGAGCGGCCAGAGGGATCCCAGCGCAGGTGCCATTCTCAGAGAGCGTGAGAGTGGCAATGTCTAGCGCCACCGTCAGATTGCCCGCTGCATTTGGGGTGCCATTGAATGCAAAGTCGGGTGCGCCAACAACGCCAGAGTTGTAGCAACCTGCAGCAAGCCAATCTCCGTTAGCCGGACCAGCAGGAGCACAAGCGCCCAAAGTGGTTCCCAGTACAACTGCCACAACACTCAGAACAAGAAGATTTCTGGAACGCTTCACTTGGCCCCCCAATATGTTGATTCCACATGGTGCAGAATCCGCTGCCTTGAAACATAAACGCCGCTACACATGGGTGCAAGCAAAAGAGCTGATTTTGTCGAGAGTTTCAAGTTGCCTGAGCTCACGCGGGGCGTAGCTCGTTGAGTTGCGCAGTGTTCGTGCGGGTAACAAGATCCACGACCTGTTGATCCAGACCCGCTAGTTCTTCTAGGTAGTCCAACGGCTGTGGCATGCCCTCAATATGTGGCCAGTCTGAACCAAAGATCACCCGCTCTGGCCCCATGAGTTCAAGAAGTTCATGCACGTTGTCTTCCCAGAACGGATTGATCCAAATGTGCCTGCGGAACGTCTCGATCGGATCTTCAGGGAACCATCCCGCCATTTTGTGACCAAGCGCATCAAGGCGGTGGAACAACCCACGCAGAAATCCGGCCCCATTTTCTACTGAGGCAACCCGCAGGTTGGGGAAACGATGAAAGAGCTGATCGGTAATCAGCGAGGCCAGGAAGTCCTCGATGGGTCGTTCCAACTGCAGCATCTTGATGGGCTGCGGAACAGAGTTGGCGAAGTTCGAACTGAACCCGTCGGTGGCGTACCCATTCGCCGAATACCCCGAGTCGCCCGCATGAACCACCACGGTGATCCCAGCCTCGTTGACCCGCGCCCAGAATGGGTCGAACTGAGGGTCAGTCGGGGAGCGCCTGCCGAGTGCAGTTGTTGGAGCAGCAGGGCGCATCACGATTGTTCGTGCCCCCTTATCTAAGGCCCACTCGAGTTCGCTGATGGCAAACTCCATGTCGGCCAAGGTGATGTACGGGGCTGCAAAAATGCGGTTCTGGTAGTTGAATCCCCAGTCCTCTTCGACCCACCGATTGAAAGCCCGAAACATCACAGCTACTGCCTCTGGGTCGGTACGCAGTTCTTCTTCGTAGACCATGCCAAGGGTCGGGAAGAGCCAGATCTTCTCTAGGCCGTGCGAGTCCATGGTGAGCAGGCGTGCATCACGGTTGCGGTACTCGGCCTTGATGCGGTCGCGGGCTTTGAGTAACTCGAGCGGGTTATCGCCGTTTGGGTTGCCGCGGAAGTAGTCCTTGAGTACTCCTGGGCTAGCTACAGGGTCGAAGGTGGGATTGACCACTGCCCGAGAGACTTTGCCGCCGAGCACGTGGTACTGCCGGCCGTTGATCTCTGCCCACTGCAAGGTGCGCGCACCCCATGCGGGGTCTAGGTGACGGGTGAAGGCGTCAAGGGCCTCGTAGTAGTGGTTATCTGCGTCGAACGGGCGGCTCTGGGAGTCTTGCATCCCGTTACTGTTCTATGCAGTTCCCTTCGGAGCAAGGCAGGCTCAATTCTCGCCGCCCCGCCCCGCCCCGCCCCGCCACACCCCACCCCGCCAGACCCCACCCCGCCTCGCCCCCCCAGCTATTGGGTTGCACACGGGTCGCATATCGATCCCGTTGCAACCCAATGCCGCTGAAGGGCCAGTTTGAGCTGTTTGATCAGCTCTGATGGGTCGTCAAGGTCTTGCCAGCTTGCATAGATCATTTCCCAACCGTGAGCAGTCAGGCGATTATGTCGCTGTCGTGCAAGCCGTCCTCGGCGTGGACCCCAGTGCCAGAGTTCCGAGTCCGCTTCCAGGCCCAGCTTGAACTCGGGCCATGCCACGTCGATTGAGTACCCCTTCCTTTGGCCCTGACACCTCACGAGCACCTGTCGTTCCGGCTTACCTAGACCCTTGGAGCAGATCACGCGTTGCACGAGTCGCTCGAAGGTGGAATCCGGGATTGGGCCGCGCCGATCGGGTCGTGCCAACACCCTCAGCAACGCTCCACAGCCGGTGACGCCTGGCCGCCGCAGCTGCTCGAGCGTTTCAGTGATCCAGCGCAAATTGAACCCCTTGCGAATCGAATCATCAAGCGCTTGTTCAACTTTGTCATCACTCACGACTGCGCCAAGGTCAACCAGAGTGTGAGCCACGGTGGTGGTTGGTATCGCCTTGATCTGCACCGGCTTCATCAGGTTGAACAGTCGCGATCGATGAGCCAAAAAACTGCGAGGCCGACGTGATCCTGAATGAGCCATGGTGATCTCGACGGGAGCATCAGCAAACCCATCTAGGCCATGTAAGCGGGCGGCGCAGCGGTGCGAGGCAACTCCCCGAAGCAGCGATACCGCAATCATGACCTCTTGCTCCCAACTCCATGGGGAACCGGACACCCGAAACACTCCCGAGTGGGGCTGCTGGATTGTGCCGCGCCGTAGAGCAGTTGTTAGCTGCGCCTTTGTCACGCCAGTTTCTAGCGCCAACGAAGTAGTAAACACCCCAGGCTGTACGCCTGCCTGCTTCAAAAGAGCATGCATAGGGGGCACTGGCTGCCGCATTGCCGATCGCTTGCCGAGTGAACTCATCTAGCCAGCATTCAAGCCAGACGCACAGTTGTCAGCGGGGATCACAACCCTGTCAGCAGCAGTTTTGCTTCTGACGGCGCTGGCCTATCAACAACGTTTTGGGTAGTGGGTTGCACACGGGTCGCATTTCGATCCGGCTGCAACCCAATACCCTGAGAGCAAAATATTTGAGCTTTATACCGACTGAGCAGCTAGTTCCTTTGCCCAGCGGTAGTCGGCCTTGCCCGAGGGCGAGCGTTGTACTGCATCAACAAAGATCCAGCCCTTGGGAAGCTTGTATCGAGCAACCGACAAGTTGGCATGTGCAGAGAGCTCGGACTCTTCAACAGAGACACCCTCTGCAAGCTGCACCACGGCCACTACCTCGGCACCCCAACGCTCGCTTGGTCTCCCGCAGACCAGAACATCAACAACAGCCGGGTGAGAGATGATGGCCATCTCGACTTCCTCAACGAAGATCTTCTCGCCACCCGAGTTGATGCACTGCGAGTCGCGGCCGAGCAGGTCGATCTCTCCGTCTTCACGCTTGATAGCGCGATCGCCTGGAACCGAATAGCGAACTCCTTCAATGGTGGGGAAGGTGCGCGCCGTCTTGGGTGCATCACCGAGATAGCCCAACGGCACGCTGCCAGCTTGGGCGAGCCAACCGATTCCCTCGTGGCCGGCGACAAGTACCGAACTGAGATCCTCAGAGACCACGTCTGCTCCGGGGCCGGGCTTGAACTGCCCCGTAGACACTCCACCTTTCACCGACAGGTGCGTGGCCTGGGCACCAGTCTCAGAGGAACCGAGCGAATCATTGACCAACAGATTTGGCAGCAGTTCTAGGAACTCTTCTTTGATCGCGGCACTGAGTGGTGCACCACCGTTGCCCAACACAAACATGGTGCTGACATCGTATTCGCCGGCTTTCAACTCTTCTAGAAGTGGTCGAGCCATTGCATCGCCCACGACCACAATCGACATCACGCCTTCTTGAGCAACGGTGCTCCAGACCTCTTTAGGGTCCAGATTGTGCCCCGTAGTCATGATCAGTGTGGACCCAGCATTGAGCATCATGAAACCGGCCCACTGAGCCGCTCCGTGCATAAGTGGAGGCAATGGCATAAGTCGGAACCCCGAGTTGTTGCGAGCTTTCTCTGCGATCTCTTCAGCAGTGCTCACCTCAATCCATGTGCCCACCTCTTTGCCGCCCATGGCATTCATGAAGATGTCGTCTTGTCTCCAGAGGACGCCCTTTGGCATGCCCGTGGTTCCGCCGGTGTACACGATGTACAAGTCCTCGGGGGAGGGCAGGACGGGTGGCCCTGCTGGGTCGGAGTCTGCGATGACTTGTTCGTAATCCACTGCGCCCGGCAACAGTGCCTCGCCGGAGTCGTCTGCAACTTGAATCAGTGTGTGAATACCCGGCAGGTCTTTGAGGACATGCGCCATGGCGGGAGCAAACACTGCGTGATAGATCACTGCTTTGGTATCTGCATCGGCGAGCAGATAGCGCAGTTCTTCTTCTACGTAGCGGTAGTTCACGTTGAACGGTGCTGCTCGAGCCTTATAGCAACCGAGCATTCCCTCGATGTACTCGTTACCGTTGTACATATAGAGGGCAACGTGGTCTTGGCCCGACTCGTGGCGCTCAAGCTGATCGCGCTCAGTGTGGCAGCCAAGGCCTTGTGCATGCAGATAAGAAGCTAAGCGCCGAGTGCGATCGGCGAGTTCTCCAAACGTAAATCTGCGATTTCCAAAAACAAGTGCCTCACGGTCTGGCACTGCTGCTGCAACGACCTCGCTCACCAGTGCCAGGTTGAACTGTTCGCGCCCAGTCGCTGCTGCTGATGCTGATGTAGTGCCTTCTTCGCTTCCCATTATTTTCCCTCATGGCAAAGAATCTGATGATGTGTCAGATTGGTCATCGTTCAGCGTGGAGACTAGACGAAAGGGGCTGGAGTTCGTCTAGCACCCCGACATCGCGTATCCCCCAACCCTGATCTCAGGAGACACATCACATGGCCGAGCTAGTTTCAGGAAGATTCTCTAACAAGGTGGCACTTCTCACGGGCGCTGCATCCGGTATCGGTCGGGCAACAGCGTTGCGGCTCTCTGCCGAGGGCGCGAAGGTTTTTGCCGTAGATGTTGACGCTGCTGGCTTGGCTACTTTGGCCGAGGAGATCAGTGCTGCGGGCGGTACGGCGATTACTCGCACAGGTTCGATTGCAGATCATGATGAGTGCTTCGCTGCCGTTGAGCAGTGTGTTGCAGACCTTGGTCAATTAGATGTGCTCGGCAACATCGCCGGAGTTTCTCGTGCCGAGCATTTTCCAGACTTGTCGGAAGAGCACTATCGCCGGATGATGGCGGTTAATACCGATGGTCCCTACTTCTTGTGCCAAGCAGCAATTCCTCACCTTCTTAAGGTGGACGGAAACATCATCAACATTGCCTCGAACGCTGGCCTCATGGGAACTGCCTATACCGTGGCGTACGCCATGACCAAGGGTGCAATTGTGCAACTCACCAAGGGCTTGGCCATGGAGTATGCCAAGACGAAGCTGCGAGTTAACGCTATTGCCCCAGGTGGAATCACGACAGGGCTGACCAATGCCTTTCATATCCCCGAAGGGGTAGACCTCGACTTGATGATTCCCTACATGGGCTTTCGGGGGATGGGCGACCCTGACGACATTGCGTCACTGTTTGCCTTTGTTGCGTCAAATGACGGCAAGAACATGCACGGCAGCATTCTCTCAAGTGATCTCGGCCTGACGGTCGGCTGAGGTCAGCTAGGGCGTCACCCGACGGTGACGCCGTTAATGCGTCGGCTAAACAACATCAGGGCAAAAAACCAAAATCGCTCTCTGGCCACTGCTGCTCGGGACAACGAAGGAAGTGTGATGGAAGATCAACAAGAATCAGCCGCCGAATCGACGAGCGGGGCCACGGTTGATTCAGCCCAAGCTGCTCGTCCGGATCTGTCGCGCCGAGACCCCGAGAAAACCAAAGTAGATATTCAGGCCTGGTTGACCGCCACCCTTGCCCAAGGAAGCGACCCCGAAGTTGATGAGGTACACGTACCGGAGTCGAACGGAATGTCGAGCGAGACCGTGCTTGTTGACGCAACATGGGTCGTTGACGGGGAGCGAGTAGATCAGCCGCTCGTGTTTCGCATAGCGCCCGATGAGGCAGCCGTGCCGGTGTTTCAGAAGTACGACTTCGACTCGCAGTTTCGAGTCATGGCAAAAGTGCGGGAACTTTCAGATGTGCCAGTGCCAGAGGTGTTCTGGCTTGAAGAGGATCCCTCCCATATCGGTGCGCCTTTTTTTGTGATGAGTCGGGCGTACGGTGTTGTTCCCCCAGATGTGTTGCCATACGACTTCGGCGACAACTGGCTCTTTGACGCCTTGCCAGAAGATCAGCGACGGCTTGAAGAAACCACCATTGATGCGCTCGTGTCTTTGCACGCCATCGCAGATGCTGAGCACAACTTCGATTTCTTAGTTTCATCAGCGGAGGGAGACACTCCGCTGCGCCGCCATGTTGAGGAACTGCGCGGGTACTACCGCTGGGTGACCACAGATGGTATTCGGTCGCCGTTGATCGAGAAGTGCTTCGACTGGCTTGAGGCAAACTGGCCGGTCCAAGAAGGGCCTTCTGGGCTGAGTTGGGGCGACGCTCGCATTGGCAACACCATGTACGCAGACTTTGCTCCAGTTGCAGTTCTCGACTGGGAGATGGCCGGCATCGCACCACGAGAGGTTGACCTCGCTTGGATGATCTTCCTGCATCGCTTCTTCGAAGACATCGCAAACTCAATGGGCTTGCCGGGCATGCCCGAGTTCATGCACCGCACACAGATCGTAGAGATGTATGAGGCAAAGTCTGGGTACACACCCCAAGACATGGACTTTTACACCATGTACGCAGCGCTTCGTCATGGAGTCATCATGAGCCAAGTGCAGCGTCGGGCTATCAAGTTTGGTCAAGCAGAAACGCCAGAAGACATCGACGACCTGATTATGCATCGCGCCACCCTTGAGCAGATGCTCGAGGGTGCCTACTGGGAACGCATCCTGTAGCCCCTGAGCTATACCCGCTCGATAATGGTGGCTGATCCCATGCCGCCTGCAGCACACATAGCTACGGCGCCGAACTGGCCGTCACAGCGTTCGAGTTCGTTGATCATCGTGACGATCATGCGCGCACCTGTGCAGCCGATGGGATGACCCAGCGAGCAGCCTGAACCGTTCACATTCACGATCTCTTCGTTGAGCCCCAGAATCTTGACTGCTGCAACGGGGACCGAAGCAAAGGCTTCGTTGATCTCAAACGATGAGATGTCCGAGATGCCAAGGCCAGCCTTGGCGAGCGCCTTGGGGATTGCTGTTGTGGGGCTGAGGCCCGTCTCGGCGGGGGTGAGTGAGGTTGATGCCCAACCGCGAATGATAGCCAAGGGCTTGAGCCCATGAGCTTCTGCAAAGTCGCGGCTCACAAGTACCAGCGCCGCAGCAGCATCGTTGAGTCCCGAGGCGTTCCCTGCTGTAGTCGTTGCTCCCTCATCAAACGGGTTGAGCAGCCCAAGGGTGGCCAACTTCTCGAGCGTCGAGTTGCGGCGTGGGTGTTCGTCCACACTAAACATCGAGCCGTCGGCTAATGGCACGGGAACAATCTCATTTTCGAAACGACCCTCGTCGATTGCTCGGATCGCGTTCATGTGCGAGCGGTAGGCCCAAGCATCTGCCTGTTCGCGAGTGACTCCCGCCATGCGTGCGGCGTTGTCTCCAACTCCCTTGGCAGTGTTGAACGGCGGTGCATCCTCGGTCTCTAGGTTGGCCGGAGAAAGCCAGAACGTGGGCTGACCGTCTGCCCCAGGCTTCGAGGTTCCAGGCGCGGTGGACATTGATTCAACACCGCCGCCGATCCCTGCATCGATCATGCCTGCGGCAATGTTTGCAGCGATCCACTGCGTGGCTGCCATGCCCGAGGCGCACCAACGCTGCATGGCTACGCCTGGCAGGTTGACCATGCCGAGCTGGTTCGCTGCATAACGGCCAATGTTGCCGCCGCCTTGCATGGATTCTCCAAAGCCGATGTCTTCAATGAGTTCAACGGGCACACCTGAACGCTCAACTGCGGCACCCATAGCAATCTCGGCCAGAGTGAAAGCATCAACCCCAGCTAGCGAGCCCTTGTATGAGGTGGCGATAGGTGTGCGTGCGGCTGAAACGATAACAACATCAGTAGACATGTGGATCTCCTCGGTACGAGTCTGACAGTGCGTCAGATAGTGGCACTTCTTGGGCGTAGAACAAAACTCCGAGAGCAGCGTCTCTGCTGGGGCTGTGGCCCGGTCGGTGCTGCTGCGGTTCTGGTGCTGCGGTGTGGCTGCGCTGCGCGTTCGTCACAACTTAGGCAGTAGTTGCAAACACCGCCGTGGATTCAATCGGGGAATCCTCGCCGCCGGGTACTCCGCGGTGTTGCGAGTAGGCCCAACCTGGGCCTCGAAAGACGTACGACAAGCGGTCATGCCAGTTGTCTGCAGCGGCGACGTCTTTGCGGATCTGATCGTGCTCATGAGCAGCAATTCGTAACGGGTTGAATGTGTCGATGTTGGTGGTGAGTCCGTAGATCACAGGCTCGTCCTCGCGTTCAAAGGTGCCAAATAGGCGATCCCAAATAATCAGGATGCTTCCGTGATTTCTGTCTAGGTACTGCTTGTTCTTGCCATGGTGGACCCGGTGATGAGACGCGGTGTTGAGCACTTCCTCGAGCGGGCCGATGGAACGAATTGCATCAGTATGAATCCAGTATTGGTAGATCAAATTGATCTGACGTGAAGTCTCTATCAGCTCAGGGCGGATACCCAACAGCGAGAGCAAACCGTATGGCACGAAGAGCCCGAGCGAGTCTGCCCAGGTTTGGCGCAAAGCAGTAGACAGGTTGTACTTCTCGCTGGAGTGATGAACTACGTGTATTGCCCACATGAATCTGGTTTCATGCATAAAGCGGTGATTCCAGTAGTAGACAAAATCCCATCCCAAGATTGCTGCACCCAATGCGAGCGGCCCGTTCCCCAAATCTGGAAGCAGTCGCTTCTTGAAGAGCTTCTGCGCAGAGGTCTGTGCAGCCCAGGTTGATGCCGCGACAAGTCCACCTGCGGCAATACCTGCCACCACGCTGTTGCCTGCAATTTTTTTGGCCCGTCGAGCCCATCTGCGATTCGGGAGATCCGCTGTTTGATCAGCGGCTTGAGCGGACTGGTCAGCCGAACCGAGGTTGTCCTCGGACTCGCTCGTGGTGAAAGCCTGCTGGGGGAGCTGCCCTGCTTTTTGGTCATAGGAACGTCCAATTGCATCCGCCACCACTGCGGTGATCGCCGCCGCACCGGCAAAACCAAGCAGTGGCTTGGCCCACTTGGAAGAACCTACTGCCGCATTCTGAGCAAGCTTTTTGGTGACTAGGGGAATAAACAGGCTCCCCGTGCCCATGGCCAAGCTCGCGAGCGTGTCATTGCGTTCGTAGTCGACGGGTGATGGCCCCTCGGTCTTTGCGCGCCGATCAAGCCACCATGCCTCGTAGCCCATCGAGGCAAAGAACCCTGGGATTGCAACGACTGTGAGGTCCATGAAGAGACTCCCGTTATTGGAGGCGGTTTCTGCTACCGCAGACAGATGACGCGTTGGCGCAACGCTTTCTGTATTCCAAACTACTGCGCAGTTGGCCGAGTTCAACATCGTCTGGTGCTTCACTAGTAGTCATGAGCGAGTTCAACGAGGCTAAAGAACCTGCAGTGCAGCAAACACTTGCTGCTCAGATTCTCGATGAGGACGACCGCAGTCCAGCTCAGCGAGAGGAAGATGAGGTCCTAGCCGCAGAGATGCAAGAGTTTGTCTACGGCACCATCACAGTGCTTGTTGCGCTGGGTGCCATCGGTGGTTCAAGAATCGAACCCGTGCCGACTCAGGCGATAGCGGTTCTCATCGGGGTTTCATTTGCGACGCTGTTGGCACATTCATTCTCAGCAGTTATGGCGCTACATGTTCGCCTGCGCCGGCCCGCTCACCTTGGCGAGATCCGCAAAGAGCTGAGCCACTCGTGGCGAATCGTGTTGGCTGCGATTCCAGCAATGGCAATGTTTGTAGTGTCTGCGGCAGGACTGATCTCGCCGACCGCGGCAACTCGAATCTCTGTGGGACTCGCAGTACTAGCTCTGATGTGGATGGGCCTGATCGCGGCCAAACGCTCGCAGAGCACGTTCCTTGGGGGAGTGATGTTTGTGGGCGCTGCCACGCTGATCGGGCTGTGCATCGTGGCGATTGAAATCTACGTTCATCACGGCTAATCGGTTGCGAGTCGAACCTGTGCTGGGAGTAAACCTGAGCTTTTGAGCTCAGCTCTCGGGCGTTGCTTGTTCCGTAGCAGCTTGTTCTGTTGCAACTTGTTCTGGCGCAGCCTTTTCCTTTGGCGCAGCCTTCTTCTTTGCCGGGGCCTTCTTTTTCGCAGCGGTCTTCTTTGTCGCTGGTTTCTTCGCGGCTGACTTTTTCGCAGCGGTCTTCTTTGTTGCTGACTTCTTTGTTGCAGGCTTCTTAGTCGCAGGAGCTTTCTTGGCTGCTGGCCTCTTACGAGGAGCTGCCTTCTTGGCAGTATCCACAACTGCGTTGGCAGCGGCTGAAGCGGCAGTTGCAGCAGAAGTAGCGGCGGCAGAAACAGTGTCTGCAGCAGTGCTTGCGGCGTTGGTTACGGGCGCAGCTGCACCTGGTGCACGCTGAGCCAAGTCTCGTACTGCGGCTTCGATCTGTTCAACGGCGCGGCGAACCTCAGTCTCGACTGATCCCACAAGGCGTCGGATTTCCTCCATGCCTTCTTTGACAAACTCACTGATTTCCTGCTCGACGCTCTTACCCACGGTGCTTCCCTTCTCGGTGAACTTCTCAGGCCGTTGCAACTTGTAGCTGCACCTGATCTGTTGAACAAGCTAGTGAACAACTGGGGCCAAGGCGCAATGATTCGAAAGTGGCCACTGATACCCCTCTAGACAAAGCGGCTGCAGCTTCAATCCCTCAGAGAAACATCTTGGCGCGGATTCGGTGTAAACGAGGGGGATGAATTCTGCCGATGCACCCGTGACTTCGCCCTCAGAACCTTCCGGCTTGGTAAACACCTCGCTGGGCTCCCCGACGAGCTCGCCAATAAGTTCTGCTTTCACTGCTGCCGATTTTGGAGCCGAGTTCACCTGGGGCGTGGCTACTGCGAGCTATCAAATCGAGGGTGCCGCATCCGCCGATGGAAAGGGCCCGTCAATCTGGGACACCTTTACTCACACCCGTGGCTTTGGCGGGCTCCGCGAGCGAATCCGTGATCGCTCCACTGGTGATCAAGCGTGTGAGTTTTACGAGCGTTACCCACAAGACCTAGCCCTTGCAGCAGAGTTGGGGTTTGGGGCCAAGCGGTTTTCCATCTCTTGGCCACGGGTCATGCCCGAGGGCACAGGTCGGGTGAACCAAGCCGGGCTAGATTTTTATTCTCGGGTGGTGGACACCTGCTTAGAGCTTGGCCTTGAGCCTTGGGTCACGCTGTATCACTGGGATCTTCCCCAAGCACTCCAAGACAAGGGTGGTTGGGCCAACCGCGATGTGGTGGCTTGGTTCAGCGAGTACGTGGCCGTGGTTGCAGATGCCCTTGGTGATCGCGTGCGCAACTGGATGGTCTTCAACGAACCCCTCAGCTTTGTGCTTGTCGGTCACCTCCTCGGCGAGCATGCTCCGGGCATTCGCAGTAAGCACAAGTTCTTAGCTGCCATGCATCACGTGAACCTGTGCCAAGCAGAGGGAGCGCGTGTACTGCGCGAGCGGGCAACTCATCCGGTTGTTGGCACCTGTCAGTACCTGGCAGACATCGTGCCAACAGGCACAACCTCTGCGCATCAGCGGGCCGTGCGGTCAGCTGACGCGTTTATCAACCGTACCTATATTGAACCGAACCTTGGATTGGGTTACCCCACCGAGGACTGCAAGTTCTTGGCACCGATCGAGAAGTTCCAGCAAGCGGGTGACGAGGAGCGAATCCAAGTCGATTGGGACTTTCTCGGCGTGCAGTATTACACCCGTTTCAAAGCGCTACTCGCACCGATTCCGGGGCTGTGGACTCTGCCGATTTTTGGCCGTGATTTTCGCAACTATGAGATCACCGCAACTGGATGGGAAGTGAATCCGACGGGGCTCCACAACGTGATTATGGCAATGCACGCCTATGGCAGATTCGACCGTTTGGTGATTACCGAAAATGGCGCAGCCTTTCCGGATGAACTGATTTCTCACCCACAGAACTCTGCCGAGCAGCACGTTGTTGATGACCCGAGGCGGATTCTTTTTTATCAGCATCATCTTGAGCAGGTACTTCGTGCCAAGCAGGATGGCGCACCAGTAGATGGCTACTTTGCCTGGTCGCTCATGGATAATTTTGAATGGGCCGACGGCTACGGTCCACGGTTCGGACTCATCTACGTTGATTACCCGACTCAAACTCGAGTGGTCAAGGGTTCGGGGCGCTGGTTCCAAGAACTACTCACCAGCGGTCCGCAGCGAGACTGATCCGCAGAGCGTCTGATCTGCAGAGCGTCCGATCTGCAGCGCGTCTGATCCGCAGCGCGTCTGATCCGCAGCGCGTCTGATCAGTAGCGCGTCTGATCAGGTGGTTAGCGAGTGGTGTTGATCGGGGGATTGAGCATGATGCCCTCGATCGGCGCATCCTGCGACGCTATGGCCGAGCGAAGAAAACCAAAGCCCGGCACCGAATAAGCGTCAGCTTGAGAAACGTCAACGTGATAGCCGAGGTCAGCGAACTGAGCAATGGTGAGTCGGCTCAGGGGGTTTGAGGACGGGCTGATATAGCCAGTCATAAGTTCGGTTCCGAAGATGGTTTCCTTCCAGTGTGACCCCACGGTTCCTGCACCACCGGTGTTCTCAAGTGGAACACCACTGAGCCCGCCGAGTTGTGACCATTCAGCTACGGAGCGGGCCCCGATAAAGCGTGGGTTTGCGCTGCCTTGGCCTTCGGCAAGAGTGCGTGTTCCGCCAATGGAAGTTGTATTCCACAAGGTTCCGAATCCGAGCACATGAGCCATCTCATGCAGTACCACCCGAGAGAACGTGCCGTTTGCCAGCATCGCAGTCACGTCTGCAGAGTCGAACTCAATGGTGCCGTGCAAGCCCAGTTCGGTTGACAAGCTCACACAGGTAGGTCCCGCTTGGCCAAGGATTCCGTTCACGCCGTCGATCGGCACCACCGAAACATCAATGACAATGTCGTCGACCGAGGCGATGGGCGCAGTCCCCGCTGGCAGACAGGTCGTTGGGACCTCACCGAAGTCGGCTACGCCACGAGTCAGAATCTGCTCCCATTTGGCTGCGGCACCGTTGAACGCAGGCTGTGCGGCAACGGGCAGGAGATCGGCGCCGCGAAGCGTGATGTTGAACAGTTCAGTCGGGCCGGGCTGCAGCAGAAAATCCGTTGTGCGCACCGCTGCAGAGGTGTTGCCATCCTCAACGATCAAGCGAGCCGTGATGGTTTGAGCAACTGCGGGATCATCCAAGGTGACAGAGACATTTCGGCTGCCTCCGAGCTCGCAATTATTGATGATCGCATCGTCGGTGCCATCACCGTTGCCATCGATCTTGCAGACCAACGCATCGCCATTGGGGTCGCTCGCAGCCCAGTTGAACGTCACTAGAGCTGGGCTCGTTCCGATGCTTGTTGAAGCAGCAAAACTTGCGATGACAGGTTGCTCTGGGGTTGTGGCCAGAGTCGTCGATGTTGTTGTAGTCCCAGGGCCGACAACAGGCGTACACGCCGCAGCGATCCCACCAAGAACGGCAATCGCCCCAAGCACCGGTAGCCGGTTTCGAACAGAGGGGTTCTTCCGCCTAGTAAGGCGTGCATGCGCGGTCTGATGAATGTGTACCTTGCGTAATCTCACGGAACTCCCTACATCGCTCTACTCAGCCATTGTCACTGTAGGTGCTTCGTGGATCAAGGAACTTGCATCCTCCTAGGCGAGATTGCCTATTCGGCAAGCCTTCGCCGCACCCACCTGACAAGATGAGGTGTGGCCAACAACGGTGCTCTTCGAACCCTTGGCAGGTTCTGGGCGCACTATTGGTTGCGCAACTACCAAAAAGCCTGGCTGCGTCCGGACGTCATTGCCGGTGTGACAGTTGCGGCTATCGCCGTTCCCGAGTCTCTTGGCTATGCCGTCATTGTCGGCCTTCCACCAGAGACAGGTCTGTATTGCGCAGTACTTCCTGCGATTGTCTTTGCCTTTCTGAGCTCCACTCGTCGACTCGTCGTTGGCGCAGACTCGGCAACTGCTGCACTGGTCGCGGCAGGGGCTTCGACCATCGCGGTTCAGGGAGCGTCAAACCACGCGCAAGCCGTGGGGGCATTGGGACTCCTCACCGGGCTTGTCTTGCTGGCCATGTCGCTTGCTCGGCTGGGGTTCTTGGCCAACCTCATCTCTCGCCCGGTACTTGTGGGGATGCTCGGTGGTATCGGTGTGTCACTGATGATCTCCAAAACCTCGGTGATGCTCGGCTACACCACAACTGAGCCGACGAGTCGTCGCTTGATCGCGACTTTTACCCACCTGTCTGAGATCAACTGGTGGACGGCCGCGATGTCGACCTTGGCGGTGGTGCTGATGCTTTCGCTGTCTCGTTTTGTGCCGCGTGCACCGGCTGCTCTGATTGCCATGGTTGTTGCCACGGGGATCACTGCTGCAATTGGTGCAGCCGACCATGGCATCGCAGTTGTGGGTGCAGTTCCCGCAGGGCTACCTCCGCTCAGCCTTCCTCTTGTATCACTTCGGGAGTTCACGCTGCTGATACCTGCGGCCCTCGTGATCTCGCTGGTGATACTTGCTCAGAGCGCTCCTGTTGCAAAGTCTTTTGCGCGAGATCACCGAGAGGAGCACGACGAAAACCTTGACCTTCTGGGCTTCTCGTTTGCCAACGCTGCTAGTGCACTGAGCGGTGGGTTTGCTGTGAATGGAAGCCCGCCACGAACAGCTGCAGCAGACGAGGCCGGCGGCAACACCCAGATGGTCAATCTGGTGATGGCTGCAACCATCGCTGTTGTGTTGTTTGCATTCACTGGGTTGTTTGATTACATCCCGGAAGGCGTTCTAGCCGGCATCGTGTTTGCCGTTGGAGTTGGACTCATCCGCACCGCAGAGTTGAAGCAGATTTTTGAGCAGCGGCGAAGCGAGTTCACAGTGGCGCTTATCGCTTTGCTCACAGTTGGCTTTATTGGTGTTGAAGTCGGGGTGTTTGTTGCAATCGGTGTGTCACTGATTGATCGGCTCCGCCGGCAGTACCGTCCTGTGGATGAGGTGCTCCTTGATGGAGAACACATAGACCCGATTGTGGCAGATCGCCTTGGCGTGACCTCTGTAGAGGGTGCCATCGTGTATCGCTTCGGCGGCCCAATTGTGTTCGAGAACGCCGACTACTTTGCCGAGCGTGTGCGCACTCTGCTGAAGCAGGCCGTCGATGAAGTGAGTCTGTTTGTGGTTGATTGTCGTGCAGTCGACGACATTGACTTCACAGCCTCTGAAGTCTTAGAGGAACTCTGCGATGAGGTGCGCTCTCACGGTGTTCACTTTGTGCTGACCGAGGTGTCGCCAGAGGTGCACAAACTTCTCGCAAACTATGACCTGTCGAGTCACCTTCACGTGACTGCAGACATCGAACTTGCCTTTGCTCAGTTCGGTCCGGGTGGCACACAGCACTAGCTTCGGTTGTCAGTGCAAAAGTGTGCACCCGTTGAAGGTAGGTCACGTGAAGGTTCTTGCTCCTATTTATGGTCTCACTGATGCGGGAACCGAAGCCCAGCAACTGCAAGCGGCGGGAGTAGACGGAGCTTTCACCTTCGAAGGACCGCACGATGTTTTCTTGCCGCTCGCCGTTGCTGCCGCTGCTTCCGATCTGTCACTGATGAGCAATGTAGCGATTGCGTTTCCCCGAAACGCCGTCCATCTGGCGCACTCAGCTTGGGACTTGCAACAGCTCTCTCATCACCGCTTTACCCTTGGCCTAGGCACGCAGATTCGCACCCATATTGAGCGACGATTCGGTGAGGAGTTTGATCACCCAGTTGAGCGAATGCGAGACACCGTCGGTGCCGTGCGAGCCATATTTGCCGCTTGGCAAGATGGTGTGCCGCTCGACTATCACGGCGCATACCGGACCCACACGTTGATGACCCCGATCTTCTCTCCCCAGCCAAGTGAGTTTGGAGCCCCCTTGGTGGTTGTCGGTGGCCTCGGGCCAAGGATGTGCGCCATGGCAGCAGAAGTTGCCGATGGTTTGGCAGTCATGCCGGTTACCTCTGAACAGTTCTTTACCGAGCGGACCCTGCCTGCAGTGAAGAGCGGTCTTGACCGGCGCAAACCCGTTGGCTCCGAGCCAACTACTAGCGCCGACTCGTTTGAGATTCTGCCCGAACTCATCGTTTGCGCTGGCCGCACGCCAGAGGAGCAAGCCGCAGCCGATGCTGGGTGTCGGGCCCTCATCGGGTTTTACTCCTCCACGCCGGCCTACAAGCCCGTGTTTGAGATCGAGGGCAAGGGACACATTCAGCCGCTAGCGCGCAACCTGACTCGCGAGGGTCGCTGGGAGGAACTCGCCGAACTCATTGATGACGAGTTGCTCAACGCCATTGCGGTCCGGGGAACTCCGCGGCAAGTGGCCGATCAGATCGCTCGCCGCTATGCGGAACATACTGGCCGGGTTGCGATCTATACCCCGTATGGACTGGCCGATGGGTTGCTTGAAGAGATCATCGCTCAGATTCACGCCATCTAGTCACGTGCTCCCGGCTGTCTGCTTCAGCGCAGGTCAGTGCAGTGCAGGTCAGCACAGCACAGCGCAGGTCAGTACAGCGCAGGTCAGTACAGGGTTGTGCAGCTGAGTTCTACACTCCTCAGCTATGGCTGAATTCGTATCTGAGATTTTTGACCCGCAGGCTTGGGATCCAGTTCCGGGCTTTGAACTCCAAGACATCACCTATCACCGTGCCAAAGAATCAGGCACGGTCCGGGTTGCGTTCAACCGTCCGGAAATCCGTAACGCATTTCGCCCAGCAACGGTGGACGAGCTCTATCGGGTGTTGGATCACGCACGCATGTCATCTGATGTGGGGTGCGTGTTGCTGACTGGTAACGGGCCATCTCCCAAGGATGCCGGCTGGGCGTTTTGTTCTGGTGGCGATCAGCGTATTCGTGGCAAGGATGGCTATCGCTACACCATGGCCGATGGCGAGGCAGGCGAGGTCGGACAGACTGCGGCAAGTATTGATCCTGCTCGCAGTGGCCGCCTACATATTCTTGAAGTGCAGCGACTGATTCGCTTTATGCCCAAGGTGGTGATCTGCGTTGTGCCCGGCTGGGCCGCGGGCGGCGGGCACAGCCTGCATGTGGTCTGCGACCTCACCATCGCTAGCCGAGAACATGCCCGCTTTAAGCAAACCGACGCCGATGTTGCGAGCTTCGACGGCGGGTTTGGGTCTGCCTATTTGGCCAGGCAAGTTGGGCAAAAGTTTGCCCGCGAAATCTTCTTTCTAGGTGACGAGTACTCAGCCGAGGATGCTCATCGGATGGGAATGGTGAACGCAGTGGTTGACCACGCCGATCTTGAATCGGTTGCACTTGAATGGGCTCAGAAGATCAACGCAAAAAGCCCAACCGCTCAACGCATGCTGAAGTACTCCTTCAACATGATTGATGATGGGCTTGTAGGGCAACAGATCTTTGCCGGCGAGACCACGCGTTTGGCCTACATGACTGATGAGGCTGCCGAAGGCCGCGACTCGTTCCTAGAAAAGCGAGACGCAGACTGGTCGCCTTTCCCGTGGCATTTCTAGACGGGCATGAGTTCTAGACGGGCACTAGTTCTAGATAGGCACAGTCTGTAGACATGCACCGTTTCTAGATAGGCACAGTCTGTAGACATGCACCGTTTCTAGGGCCTCTTTGCTCTGGCCTTCAGGCTGCCGCTTTGCGCAGGCGGCGCATGACCGGAAATCCCCAGAGCAAGGTAGACAGTGCCCAGCGGCCGGGTTGTTCTAGGTTGCTGCGCCGGGCAGAGACATATGAAGAGGCAGCCTCGGCTGAGTGGATTGCGGCTGTACCTACAAGCAAAGACCGCATGGCCTTGCGTGGAATTTTCTCACCCGCCACTGACTTCCACTTCTCCCAAGCGGGGTCACTCACGGTGATCGCAACAGAAGTGCCCACTCCTACAACTACAAACAAACGCCAAGCCAAGCTAGGGGTGCGGGCTGAACTCATGAGTGCTCCTACGATTTCTCTCGGTGTGAGGTACGAGTAGTGAGGTTACTGCGCAGCGACAAATAATTCCCCTTGAGTAACACCTAACAACTTGGCGCAGATCTCATAGTCTCGGAACAAGAATCGCAACTATCGCATCTATCGAAATATCTGTTGTCGCAATTACAGAAAGTTGAACTCATGCCTGTTTCACCTAGTGGTAAAGACACCTCAGCGCAACGGGTCGGCCAGAGTACGTCCCGCATAGCCCTAGCAGTGCTCCTCGCTCTTGCAGCACTACTGAGTTCTTGTAGCGGCGGCGATGATTCCGCTGCTGCAAAGTCACCGGCTGATTCAACTGCTGAGTCGACTACTAGCTCTTCAACCTCTGTGGTTGCCGGTGATGCACCGACGCTGCGCATCTTGGTCTCGAACGATGATGGCTACGCGGCACCGGGAATCGACGCAGTGGTCAGGGCGCTTGCGGCGCTTCCAGATACCGAGGTTGTCGTAGTTGCTCCTGCAG